>OGFM01000030.1_pt1 | contig 117906 bp, 89 predicted proteins | sample 1570871 | NCBI WGS metagenome assembly OGFM01 (sample SAMEA2581957, study PRJEB24529) | metagenome | biome: Human gut stool | place: China | collected 2011
GGTCCTAAGGTAGCGAAATTCCTTGTCGGGTAAGTTCCGACCTGCACGAATCGTGTAACGAGTTGGGTGCTGTCTCAGGGAGAAGCTCAGTGAAATTGTAGTCGCGGTTAAGATGCCGCGTACCCGCAGAAGGACGGAAAGACCCTATGAACCTTTACTATAATCTGATATTGGCGTTTGATTTTCAATACGTAGAATAGCCGGGAGGCTTCGAAGTTGCCCTTCAGGGGGCGACAGAGCCGCAATGTGAAATACCGGTTTTTGCCAATTAGGCGTCTAACCGCAAGCCATAAGCTGGCTGTGGGACAGTGTTAGAGGGTTAGTTTGACTGGGGCGGTCTCCTCCTAAAAAGTAACGGAGGACTGCGAAGGTTCCCTCAGACCGGATGGTAATCGGTCGGCGAGGATATGGCTAAAAGGGAGCTTAACTGTGAGACCTACAAGTCGAGCAGATGGGAAACCAGGCCCAAGTGATCCGGCGATAGCTCGTGGGAGCGTCGTCGCTTATGGGATAAAAGGTACTCTAGGGATAACAGGCTGATTTCGCCCAAGCGTTCATAGCGACGGCGAAGTTTGGCACCTCGATGTCGGCTCATCACATCCTGGGGCTGTAGAAGGTCCCAAGGGTTTGGCTGTTCGCCAATTAAAGTGGTACGCGAGCTGGGTTCAGAACGTCGTGAGACAGTTCGGTCCTCTATCCTCTGTGGGCGTTGGAAATTTGAGGGGTTCATTCCTTAGTACGAGAGGACCGGGAATGACGTACCGCTGGTGTATCGGTTGTCGTGTCAACGGCAGCGCCGAGTAGCTAAGTACGGAAGAGATAAGCGCTGAAAGCATCTAAGCGCCAAGCTCCTCCCAAGATGAGATTTCCATGAGGGTCCAAGTAGACGACTTGGTTGATAGGGTACAAATGTAAGCGCAGTAATGCGTTGAGTTAAGTACTACTAATATCCCGAAAAGTTTAATTACAAAATTGTGCGCCTTTTTTAAAATAGAGTTATCAGCATTTGGAGCTGAATTGGGTTGATAAATCCGCGCTACATGCTTTGAATTTGCAAAGCGGTTGAGAGAGAGCCGAGGCAACATCTACGATGATACTCTGGTGATCATAGGCGAGAGGAAACACACGTTCCCATCTCGAACACGCTCGTTAAGCTCTCAGCCGCCGATGGTAGTACGACCCCGCTGTCGTGCGAGAGTAGGTTGTTGCCAGTCTAATGGAGCCGGATATCCGAAAGGATGTCCGGCTCCTCTTGTTTTTGGGTGTCCGCTCGCACGACAGCGGTGTGAATGCACGAACAAGGGTCGTTTGGGAAAGCTCCTTACCCACTTCGCGGACTGCTCGTCCGCTTCGTTCAACTTTTATAGTGCATTCTTGGGCGGGCGCTGCCTCGCCCAATTCATTGTTGCCAGTCTAATGAGCCCCGATGTCCAAAAGGATGTCGGGGCTCTCTTTGTATGCGGATGTCCGCTCGCACGACAGCTGGGGTATGTCCTGCTGTGTGCCCGAAAAACAGGACAGGCTTGCAAGGGGTAAATTGATTTGCAAAATAGGAAGGCAAATCAAATGGACAATAGACGCAAAAAATACACGGAAGAGCAAATCACGCAAATACTCAAGGAGGCGGAGGTATCGAACAACGTTTCGGATACGCTGCGCAAGTACGGGACGGAGTCAACGATTCGTCGTATTATCGCTGGAAGGCAAAATATGACGGTATGGACTCCAAGAGCATACAAAGGCTTCGAGAGCTTGATCTGGACAAATGGCGCGAAAAGTACAATAACGAGCGACCGCACTCAGCGTTGAACTACGAACCGCCGAGCAGTCGCCGCCGCCCCCATGGGGGGGCGATACGAACCGATTTAATCTTGAATCAATAAACCCAATCGACAATAACATCAAACAAGTCAGTTTACTCCCTTAGCTTCCTGCCCTAATTTTGGGCACTGCGCACTCGCTGCCGCTCGGAAAAATTTCGCTAAAATAGAAAAAGAAAAAATGAAAAAAATATTGCCGCTAATCTTACCGCTTTTGCTTTGCGCGTGCTCTTCGCACTTTGAATCGCAAACGACTTTTACCGAAAACACCGATGTCTTTCCGAACCCTGGACAGGGCTGGGAGCGGTGCTTGGAGGAGCGCGACGGACTTAACAATGTAAACTTCGGCGGCGGGTATCTGCGCTTTTGGTGGCGCGACCTCGAGCCCGAAGAGGGCAAGTACAACTGGCAGCCCTTCGAGAAGGCAATCGAGCGCTTCGCCAAACAGGGCTTGCCCTTTTATGCGCGCATAATGTGCATCTCGACATCGGGGTATCCGCAAAGATGGCAGTCGCCAAAATGGGTCTTCGACAAGGGGGCGAAGTATACGGAAACAATCCTCGAAAAGCCCGCAAATAAAAAATTTCCCGACGGGAAAGTCCCCGTAATCGTCCCAGACTTCTCCGACCCGATTTTCATGCAGGCGCACGAAAACTTCATCAAGGCGTTTGCCGCCCGCTATGACGGCGACCCGCGAATCGGGGGTATCGATTTGGGCAGCTACGGCAATTGGGGCGAATGGCATTGCTGGGGCTTGGGGCTCGGCGACTACGGCGGGCACAGAGCCGCGCATTCCGAGGGAATCCGCAGGGCGTGGGCAGATATATATCTTAAAAATTTCAAAAAGACGCAGATAATTTCGATGACCGACGATGCCGCGATTTTGAAATACAATATCGGCGACGGCGCGCCGCGCGTTGGAATGCGCCGCGACGGGGTTGGATCGCCGAGCCATTTCAAAACGTGGATAGGTTCGGAACGTTATTCGAAAATCCCGAATATGGGCGAAGTCTGGAAATACCGACCGATAGTTTTCGAGTCCTTCCAAAGCGTCGACAAGATGAAAAGCTGGGGATGGGACATTCTGTTTTCGCTCAACTGGATGCTCGAAAACCACGTTTCAATCGTGAACGAAGGTCCGTTCCAACCGCACCAAATAAAGGAGGGCACGCCCGAAGCCGAGGCTTTGCGCAACGTCGATTTATACGCAGGGGCAAGGCTCGTTCCGCAGTCGGCGAATTTCGTCTACCGCAACGGGAAGTTGGACGTGAAAATCGTCGGGGTAAACAAGGGTGTCGCCAAGATTTACCTGCCGTACGAATTCGTCTACGAAGTGCGCGGCGCGGACGGAGGGCTTGTCGCCGAAAAGGTTTCTCAAAAAGATCCGCGCTCGATTCTTACGGGAGAATTCGAGATTTCCGACAGTTTTGACGTGTCGCTCGAGAATGGCAAAGATTATGCTATTTCCTTGCGTGTGCGGAACATCGCCAAGGTATTGCGCGACTTCCGCTTCGCCGCGAAGAATCTGAACTCGGACGGTTCGTTGCCGCTCGGAAAAATTTCATTAAAATAGAAAAATAAAAAGAATAAAATGAAAAATTATTGCCGTTAATATCGTCGCGTTTGTTGTGTGCGTGCTCGCCCCATGTCGAAACTCAAACTACATTTGCGCTGTGCCCCAAAATTAGGACAGGAAGCTAAGGGAGTAAATTGACTTGCTTGACGTTATTGTCGATTTGGTTTATTGATTCAAGATTAAAATGGTTCGTATCGCCCCCATGGGGGCGGCGGCGAGTGCTTGGCGGTTCGTAGTTCGACGCCGAGTGCGGTCGCTCGTTATTGTACTTTTCGCGCCATTTGTCCAGCTCTTCGCGCGCCTCACGCACGCTCTCGAACTCGATTCCCCGCAATAATTCGTTGCGCATCGTCCCGTTGAAACTCTCTATCTGCCCGTTCTCCGTCGGCTTTCCCGGACTCGTGAACTCGAGCGTTATTCCCCGCTCTTTGCTCCACCTCTCCATATACCGACTCCTAAATTCCGACCCATTGTCGCTCTTTATCGTCTTCGGCTTTTCGCAGCGTATCCGAAACGTTGTTCGATGCTTCCACTTCTTTGAGTATTTGCGTGATTTGCTCTTCCGTGTATTTTTTGCGTCTGTTTCCCATTTGATTTGCCTTCCTATTTTGCAAATCAATTTACCCCTTGCAAGTCTGTCCTGTTTTTCGGGCACATATCAGTCGGGGCTCTCTTTGTTTTGGGGTATCCGCTCGCACGACAGCGGGGGTATGTCCGAACAAGGGGTGTTTGGGGAAGCTCCTTATCCACTTCGCGGACTGCTCGTCCACTTCGTTCAACTTTTATAGTCTGTTCTTGAAGCTACTGCTCTCGCAATGAGCTTCAATTCATTGCCAGTCTAATGAGGCGCAAGTTTCGAAAGAAGCTTGCGCCTCTCTTGTTTTTCATGTCCGAACACAAAAGTTTTTGTGCGAAGCGCAAAAAGCTTTTGGGGAGCATAATTGGCGTATGCCAATTAGCCGTAGGGCGCGTACTGCGCGGATTGGCGTAAGCCAACCAAAGCAGACGCGTGCAAAGGATGTCGGGGCTCTCTTTGTTTTGGGGTATCCGCTTGCACGACAGCGGGGGTTATCGGCTGTTGTTCAACTATATCCGCCGACTCGGTGAAACTCTTAACCACAAGAAGTTTTTGAGAATCTACCGAGAGAAACATCTGCAAATAGGCAAACGAAGCCGTCGCAAGGAACGCCGTTTCGACCGAGTAAAAAGCGGGAACCCGTTGGCTTTCGTTCGACGCTTACGCGCATGTCTCCGCCGCGGATTTGGCGGGTTGAAAGCGGGAGATGCTATCGCTTTCGCAAAATGATTGACGGGGGTCGGAAAAAATGTTTTTTATGCTATCAGTAAATGGTGTTTTGCCATTTGCCTTTCTGTATAGAATTATACAAATTGAATAAAAAACATAACAAAAATTAATACTATGATGAGAAAAATTCCTTTTTGGTGGAGGGTAAGCAAGACGAATATAGTCGCAGCAATTCTTGCAATTTGTTTGTCGGCTAATTTAACAGTCCACGCGCAAAAGTATCAACCGACGCAGGAGAATTTGGAATCTCGCAAAGAGTTTCAAGACGATAAGTTCGGCATTTTTCTTCACTGGGGTTTGTATAGCATGCTTGCCTCAGGAGAATGGACGATGGCTCAGAAGAACTTGAATTACAAGGAATATGCCAAGTTGGCGGAGGGTTTTTATCCGTCCAAGTTTGATGCCGCAAAGTGGGTGTCTGCCATCAAGGCGTCGGGTGCAAAGTACATCTGCTTCACCTCCCGCCATCACGACGGCTTTTCGATGTTCAATACAAAGTATTCCGATTACAACATCGTTGACGCAACTCCGTTCAAGCGCGATATTTTGAAAGAGCTTGCCGACGAATGCCACAAGCAGGGAATCCGCTTGCATATCTATTACTCGCATATCGACTGGTATCGCGAGGACGCTGTATGGGGTAAAACTGGCAGAGGCACGGGGCGTCCCAATCCGCAGGGAGATTGGAAGAGCTATTACAAGTTCATGAACAACCAGCTTACCGAAATCTTGACAAACTATGGCAAGATAGGCGCAATATGGTTCGATGGTCTGTGGGATCAAAACAACAACCCAAATTTCGACTGGCAACTGCCCGAGCAATACGAATTGATACACCGCTTGCAGCCCGCCTGCCTCATCGGCAATAACCACCACAAAGTGCCTTTCGAGGGAGAAGACTTTCAGATGTTTGAGCGCGACCTCCCCGGCGAAAACAAGGCGGGGCTCTCGGGGCAAGATGTCAGCCATCTGCCGCTCGAAACATGCGAGACGATGAACGGCATGTGGGGGTATAAAATCGCCGACAAGAATTATAAATCAACAAAGACCTTGATTCATTATCTCGTGAATGCGGCAGGCAAGAACGCCAACTTGCTCATGAATATCGGACCCCAGCCCAATGGCGAGCTTCCCGCTGTCGCATTGGATAGATTGGCGGAAATGGGAAAATGGATGAAGGTTTACGGCGAGACGATTTACGGCACGCGCGGCGGAATCGTAGCTCCCCACGATTGGGGGGTAACGACCCAAAAGGGCAACCGCCTTTTCGTGCATATCCTCAACCTGAAAGATAAATCGCTCTTCCTCCCCATCGGCGAGCGCGAGGTTAAGAAAGCTTTCGACTTCGCAAGCAAGAAAGCCGTGAAGGTGCAGAAAGTCGACGGCGGCATTGTCATTTCTTTTGACGCCGTGCCGAATGACATTGATAAGGTCGTGGAAATCGTCTTGTAGTAGATAGAAGCAAACGGCATTTCATTGATAACAAAAGAGCCTTTCGGGATTCCGAAAGGCTCTTGTTTTGTGTGTGGCTGTTATGCGGTGAGGAGGGCGGCGATTCTTTTGCGTGGGCGTCGTTTTGCGCCGCGAGAAGCTTGCCGAATGCGAACGGCAGGGCAAGCCCCGTTTTCAGGAAAGCTCTTCTGTGTGTGTTATGAATCATGGCTTGAATCATAAAGCGCGGCGGCTGCGGTTGCGGTAAAGCTTTTTTTGCGCGGCGGGCGAAAAGGCTTGAACGCGCGTCGGCGATGTCTTAATAATTGGGTTGAAAGGCGCGGATGTGCGGCGGGATACCGAAAACGTTTTTTACTCGAAAGTGGACGCTTGGCTTGTGTGGCTGTTTGGCGGAGCGTTTGCGCTTGCCGCGTGCGCGGCGTTTTTCCTGCTTTGGGACGGCGACTACTGCGCGTTTGCGGCGTTCGCATTTGATATTTTTGTATTCTCAATCGTATTTTATGGCATATGGAATTGCCGCTACGTTTTCGGGGAAAGCAGTCTTGAAATCTGCGGATTTTGGAGCATTAGGATTCCGTATTCCGACATAAGAAATTTCCGCGACACTTTCGATATAATGTCCGCGCCCGCCTGTTCGCTCGACCGAATGGAAATAAGCTACGACGGCAAGTCGGGAAAGCGGCTGAGCGTGTGCGTGTCGCCGCGCGACAAACGGCGTTTTGCGGAAATGCTTGCGGCGCGAATGCGCGGAGAATAGGGCGGGGTTGTCTTCCCGATTTCAGGTTAAGGCGGCGATAATTGTGTTGATTTCTCCGTGCGTTTTTCGGAGAATATTCCGAATATGAAAAGTGGATTATTGCTATTATTATCTATGTTGTCTATCGCGCTTTCGGCGTTTTCGAACGAAATTGCCGTCGCGACGAAAAATTCGAAAATCGCGCTCTTCCGCGAGTCGGACGGGCTTCTTAGCGTTCGCGGATACGGAACTTTGGGAGACTCTTTCGGGCCGTTCAAAAAGACCGACGAGCTTGTCCAGCAGTTCCTGTTTTATCCGACCGCGGGCGACGGCTTTCTCGGCGACGCCTCCTTGCAGGCGGAGCACTCCGACGGCGACGTCTCCACGCGCTTGGAGTTTGTAAAAGCCGATTCGCGCGTTTCCGACAAAGACCCGAACGTTGAGGACACGACGATTTTTCTCAAAGACCCAGCGCACGAATTTTATGTGGAGCTGCATTTCCGCGCGTTCAAAAACGAGGACGTCATTCAGATTTGGTCGAAGATAACGAACCGCGAAAACGGCGGAGTGCGTCTGCGGAAGTTCGCGTCGGCTTCGCTGATGTTTTCGGCGAAGGAGTATTGGCTGACGCAATTTTCGGGAACGTATTTTCACGAGTCGGGGCTTTCCGAAGAGCGTTTGACGCGCGGGCGCAAGGTGCTTGAAAGCAATCTCGGCTCCCGCGCGCACAGAATGCTTGCGCCGATGTTCTTCGTCTCCGAAAACGCCGCTTCGCGCGAGGACGGCGGCAGGGTAATCGGCGGCGCGGTAATGTGGCCGGGGAGTTTCAACATGCGCTTTGATTTGGATTCGACGGGCGTTCTCCGCGCGACCCTCGCCGCCGACAACATCGGGGGCGACTATTATCTCGCTTCGGGCGAGAGCATCGAGACGCCGAAAACCGCGTGGTCGTTTTCCGAAAAGGGCAGGGCTGGTTTGACGCGCAACTTCCACAACTGGGCGCGGAAATATTCGCTCAGAAATCCCGAAAATCCGCGTCCCGTGCTGCTGAACAACTGGGAGGCTACGCACATGAATTTCGACGAGGCGAAGCTCGTTTCGCTTTTCGAGCATTCGAAGGATTTGGGCGTAGATATATTCCTGCTCGACGACGGCTGGTTCGGGAAAAAGTATGTCCGCAATCGCGACAACAGCAGTCTCGGCGACTGGGTTGTCGCCGAGGGCAAGCTTCCGCACGGCATAGGCTTTCTCTGCGAAGAGGCGCAAAAGCGCGGAATGGGCTTCGGCATTTGGCTTGAACCCGAAATGATAAGCCCCAAGAGCGAGCTTTTCGAATCGCGCCCCGACTGGGCTTTGTGCTCTAAAAACCGCGGCTATGTGCTCGGACGCAACCAGCTTGTTCTCGACCTTTCCAACCCCGAAGTGAACGCGTTTATCGACGGAATTTTCGAGTCGGTCGTCCGTCCGAATCCGCTGAAATACGTCAAGTGGGACGCCAACTGCTGCATCTACCAGCCCGTGTCGGCGTATCTGCCGCGCGGGAAAAAGGGCAACGCGATTTTCGACTACAACAAAAACCTTCTCGAACGCATGCGGCATTTTTCCGAATCGTTCCCGAACGTTGCGGCAATGCTCTGTTCGGGCGGCGGCGGGCGCGTGGATTTTGCGTCGCTTGCGAACTTCGAATCGTTCTGGGCGAGCGACAACACTGTGCCTTCCGACCGCGTGAAAATCCAGTGGTTTTTCATGCACTTCTATCCGCAGAACGCGGTGTCGGCGCACATAACCAACATGGGACGCCAGCCGATGAAGTTCCGCACCGACGTCGCGATGAGCGGCGCGCTCGGCTACGATATCGACGTTTCCAAGCTCTCGCCCGCCGACCGCGACTACATCAGGCGCAGCATCGCCCTCTACAAAAACACGGTGCGCCCGATAACTTCGAAAGGCGACTATTACAGGCTGAAATCGCCCTACGAGCACGCGCAGTCTGCGGCGATGACCGTGCTCGACGGAAAGGCGGTCGTCTTCGTCTACCAGACGAAAAACGACGAGTCCGACCAAACCGTGAAGTTGAAGGGGCTTGACCCGAACTCCGTATATTCCGTCCGCGAAATCGGCATGTACGGGGCGGACGAAAAGTCCGCGCTACCGTCGGACGGCGCGAAAATTTCGGGAAAAAAACTGATGGAGGACGGACTTCTTGTGCCGACGAAAAAGCGTTGCGCAAGCATGCTGATATTGCTCGAAAAAGTCGCGGACTGATTCTTTTAACCGCCCGCCCGCGTGTGCGTGTCGCCGCGCGACAAACGGCGTTTTGCGGAAATGCTTGCGGCGCGAATGCGCGGAGAATAGGGCGGGTTTCTCTTCCCGATTTTTCGGGTTGCGGCGGCGTCGGTCGGCTTTTCGCGCGGAATTTGTAGACGGCATTTCCGCAGCCGATTTTTTTGCGTTGCGGCGGCAAAAAAAGGACTCCCGCGTTTGCGGAGAGTCCTTTTTTGTTTTGCGCTTTCGGCGTTTAGTAGGTGATTGTTTTCTGCTCGGTGATTTTCACTTTGCGCTCGTCCGAAAGTCTTGTGGCGTACATCTCTTCGGCGATTTTCCGCGCGGCTTCGACCGCTTCGTACACGGGGGTGTCGGCTATGTCCACAAAGCCCACGCTGTAATTTTCGCCGTCGCCCACTCTGCCCGTCGTCGGCTGGTCGTAGTACTGGAACCAGTGCGCCCCCACGATTATCGGGTTTTCGACCGCGCTCAGAACGTAGGTGTTGTATTTTTCTATGCGCTCCGGCATTGTGGCGCATGCGCGGAGTCCGCCGCCGAATACGCCCCTGTCCTGATTGCCGAAGTGGAATTCGCCCACGATTACGGGTTTGTCTTTTGCGTTCTTTGGCAGTTTGAATGCGGAGACGTCGTCGCGGTAGAGGTTGTAGCTCATGACATCGCAGAACTTTGCCGCCGACTTCTCCACAAGCTCGTTCGTCCACGCGAGGCGGCAGCCGAGGTAGAGAGTGTCGGGCGCGACGCGCTTGACCGCCTTGCGGCATGTGCGGAAATATTTTTCGTAAAATTTTCTTTCGATTCTAAGCATGTCGTTTTTGCCCGATTTCGTTTTCGGAACGAAGTCGGTCTTTGCGAGGAAGTCGTCCCAGCCTGCGTATTTGGAATTCCACGCGGCGTTGAGTTTTTCGATTTCGCCGTATTTCTTTTCGAGCATTTTTTTGAACTCGATTTTCGCGGGCTGGTCCGCCTTGCACGAGAGAATCGCCGCGGGCAGCACGAGCGTTTCGGTCTGCCACGGAAGCTCGTTGTCCACAAACACGCCCACGCAGTACGGCGAGTTCATCAGCCGCGCCGATTTCGCCACGGCCTCGAGCGTGAGCCTTTCGAAATTTTCGTCGAAGTAGTCGGGCACGGGCTGCCAGTACGCGTTGAGCTTTTTCTGCGATTCGAGTTTCTTGGGAGCTTTTGCGCTTGTGAACAGCGCGAACGGAATTTCCGAGTTTTCCAGAAGTTCGGGTCTTGTCCACGCGCCGTAAGTGTTGACGCCCCACGAGCGCATGCGTCGGGGCGCAACGGCGTTGTAGTTCTTGGCGGCGTCGCCGTATTTTTTGTCGATGTTGCGCAGGTAGAAATTGTAGGTCTGGAATTTGCCTTCAAGCAGGCGCGACCAGTACGCCGTCTTTTCGTATTTTTTGTCGGAGACGTCGGCGAAATATTCCGCGCGGTTTGTGATAATCGTGGGGGCGGTCGCGCCCACGCAGTCTATGCCGTGCGACCAGAACAGATTGCCGTCGGGGGTGATGAGCCACCACTTGCCGCCGATTTTCTGCGCGCGGAAGTGCCCCGTCGCCGCGTATTTTCTGTCGGGGTCGAGCAGCCCGAAATACTTGTCGCGGTCGGGGATTGCCCCGAGTTTTTTCTCGAAGTTTTGCTCTTCGGAGAGGCGCGTTTTCAGGTCGGCGTCGGAGATGATTTTATTCTTCCAGTTTCTGTGCATGTACTGCCCGTATTTGTCGATAAACGGGCAGAATTTTTCGCGCGGAATGGAGAGCGCGGGGTCGGCGTCGTTGAAGCCCTTGCCCGACATCGGCGGTCTCCTGAAATATTTGAACGCGCCGTCCTCGAAAAGCCACGCGTATTTGGGCATGGGCAGTTTTTCGATTTTGATGTCGTCTATTTTCAGCACGCCGCCGCCCGCGGAGGTGATTTCGATTTTCCTTTCGCCGTCCGCCTGCGCGAGGAATGTCGCAGTTAGCGTGTCGGAGTCTTTCGAGGTTTTGAAGAGCAGCGTGTTTTTCTGCGCTCCCAAAACTGCGTCGCGCGTATTCGACGTCTTGCCGTAGCACATGTAGACAAAGAATGTGGGCGTTTTCCCGCCGCCGATTTCGGGGGTGGAGTATTTGAAGGTCAGCTTGTAGGCGTAGCCCTTTTCGAACTTGGGGCTTAAAATCGAAAGCGCAAGCGGGTACTGGCGTTTCGATTTCCGCGTGTCAACCACAAGCGACTTCCCGCCCGAAAGCGCGTTTTCTTCGGAAACTACCGCGGTTTCCTCTGCTATGACGCAGTTTGCGCCGCTGTTTTTGTCGAAATTTTCGAAGTTTTCGAAAAGCACCGTGTTTTCCGAAACGGATTCCCCCGCGACCGTCGCGCACGCCGCAAGGATAATCGGCGCGATTGCGGCTGCAAATAGATTTGGGATTTTCATGCATAAACAGCCTAAAACGTCGCTCGGCGGCGGCAATCAAAAAAAAGTCCAAAATGCTTGACAGGGGGCTTCGATGTGTTAAATCATCTTCTCATACGTTTGAGGCGTGAATTCGCTTGCGCCTTTTCGACAAACCAATTCATTATACTATCATGGACAGGAGAGATTTTATCAAAAAAATGGCGGGCGCGGGAATGGCCTTGGGCTTCCCCACAATCATACCCGCTTCGGCGTTGGGCAAGGACGGCGCGGTTGCGCCGAGCGAACGAATCACGTTTGCTTCGATAGGCTTGGGCACGCAGGGCTGCGGAAACACGGGCGTCTTCGTGAGCGACAAGCGTTTGCAGCTTGTGGGGCTTTGCGACGTAAACGCAACCGAAGGCCGCCAGTACTACGGCTACGGCAACAACGACCAGCGCGGCTTGCAGGTTGCCCGCAAAAACTTCGGCATGGACATTCCATGCTACAACGACTTCCGCGAAGTCGTCGCCCGCAAGGATATTGACTTTATCATGTCGGCTACCCCCGACCATTGGCACGCGATAATCGCCCTTGCGTGCGTCGCGGCGGGCAAGGACGTCTACGGCGAAAAGCCCCTCACCCGAACAATCCGCGAGGGCAAGATTTTGCGCGATGCCGTGGAGGCTTCGGGCATAATCTGGCAGACGGGCTCGTGGCAGCGTTCCATTCCAACGTTCGTGCGCGCGGCGGAAATCGTCAGGAACGGATACCTGGGCAGAATCAGCAAAATCGTAATCGGCCTGCCGTCGAATTTCAGGAGCGAAATCCTCAAACCCGTTCCCGTCCCGAAAGGCTTCGACTGGGAAATGTGGCAGGGCCCCGCGCCGCGCTCGTCGTACTACAACCCGTGCAAGACGTTCACCCGCTGGCGCGGCATAATGAATTACAGCGCGGGCAAAATTGCCGACTGGGGCGCGCACCACCTCGACATCGCGCACTGGGCGATGGGCGTGGACGAATCGGGTCCGATTGAAGTGCAGCCCAATTTCGTTGAATGGCCCAAAGACGGCTTCTCCGACCAGCCCACAAAGTTCTCGATAACTTTCCGCTACAAGAACGGCGTGGAGGTCGAAATGTCCGACATGAACCGCAACGGCGTGGAATTCTTCGGCGAAAAGGGAACGCTTTTCGTCTCCCGCGCGACGATTGTCTCGAACCCGCTTTCGATTGCCGAAACGCGCATTCTGCCCACCGAGGACAGGCTCTTCCCCGTCCGCGCGGGCAACCACTTCACGGCGTTTGTGGACAGCATTCTCGACAGGCGCAGGGCGGCGACCGACATCAACATTGCGCACCGCACAAACACGGGCTGCCTGCTGGGCGAAATCGCGTACAGGCTCAACCGCACAATCAAATGGAACCCCGACACGGAGGAGATTGTCGGCGACGACGAAGCCGCCCGCATGTGCGACCGCGCCTACTGCGCCCCGTGGGAACTCAAAGCGTAAAAGGAGAATTTCGACATGAAAAAATTTGCATTTGTTTTCGCCGCGCCGCTGTTCGCGTGCGCGTCCCTGTTCGCCGACGCCTATGCCGACATGCAGTCGTACAAGGCGGGCGACAGCCTCTCGTGGTTCTACGAAATCCGCACGGAATCCCTGAAAAAGGGTTCAGCGAAATCGGTCGAGGCGAAAATCCTCGAAACCATTTCGGCAAAGGAAATCGACAACGCGGCGTTCGAAAGGGCGTGCGAAATCTTGAAGCCCATCGCCACGAAAAACTCCGTCCCGGTGCTCGCGAAGTTTTTGAACGACGATTTCCGCGCCCCGTGGGTGTGCTCGGTGTTCATCACGCTCGACTCTTCTTCGGTTGATTCCGCCCTCGCGGACTCTCTCGAAAAGGCCGACGAAAAATGCGCAATGACGGTTCTCTCGACGCTCGCCGCCCGCGGCTCGTCGAAGGGTCTCGACGCGCTCGAAAAATACGCGCAGTCGGACAACAAGAACCTCGCGCTGTTCGCGGTTTCGGCGATGGTAAAATACGAGGACGCCGTGAAGCCGCTTTCGCGCATCGCAGATAAAAACGACTTCCGCCGCGACGCCGCCCTCGACGCGCTTTCGCTCATAGCATACCGCGCGGCGAAATCGGGCGACAAGTCGCTCGCGACCGACGCGCTCGAAAGCGTCCCCGCCGACTACCCGATGTCAATCGGAGCGCGCGCTGAACTCGCAAAGAACCGCGTAAAGTATCTCGACTCAATCATAATTGCAGACGGCAAAAACGTCGCTCGCGCTGGCAGACTCATCTACAACGCGCGCAAATTCGCCGATTCCGAAGAAATAATCGCGGCGTTCCCCAAGCTTTCCAAAGAGGCAAAGCTTGCGGCGATGTCCACGTTCATGCTTTCGGGCGACACCCGCTTCTACCCGACAATCGCGCCGCTGCTCGATTCGAACGACCGCGACCTGCTCGACGAAGCCGTCTATGTCGCGCGCTTCATCTGCACCGACGAGGCGAACTTCCGCAAAATCTACGCGCTTGCACAGTCGAAGAACAAGATTCTGGCTTCGCACGCCCGCAACGTGTTCGAGGAAAATCCGAGCTTTGCGGCGGTCAGAATTTTGAAGGACGCAGAATCGAAGGGCGACCTCTTCGCGCTCGAAATGCTCGTTATCAGGGGCGACTTGGACGCGGCTAAGAAGCTCGAAACAAAATTCTTCGACGGCGGCTACAAAGACGCCAAGATTTCGCAGATGTACGAAAACCTCATCACATACGGCGAACTTCCCAAGTTTGCGTCGCGCCTCAACGGGGCGGACGACGGCTTGCGCAAGGCAATCTGCAAAATTATCATCAAGAAACTCGCAAGAAACAAGGACAAGGACTTCGTCGCCGAAACGGTCTACGAAGTGCTTTCGGGCAAAGTCCCCGCCGAGGACGAAAAATTCATAGCCTCCAAGCTCAGGGTAAAACCCCGCAAATTCAGGGAGGTTTGGCAGAAGGAATTCCGCGCCCGCGGCGTCGAGGACAAACTCATGAAAGTCGCCGATGAGCGCGAGCCGAAAATCGACGCAAGCTTCGTTTCGCTCTTCGACGGCAAAACGCTCAACGGCTGGAAAACGACGACGGGCACGGCGTTCTACGGCGTCAAGGACGGCTGCATTTACGGCAAAGTCGTAGACCAGAAGAAAAAGGAAAATTCCTTCCTCATCACCGAGCGCGCCGACTACAAAAACTTCATCTTCACCTGCGAATTCAAGTGGGAGGAACTCGGCAATTCGGGCGTGATTTTCAAGGGATACTTCGAAAAGCGCAAACGCCCCGACGGCAGCGAATACGACAGAGTCGTAGGCCCGCAGGCGGAAATGGACGAAAATCCGCGCCGCCGCTGGACGGGCGGCGTCTATAACGAAGGCGTGGCTTGGAAGTACTCGCTCTCGCGCGAGGATCAGGAACAGGCCCGCAACGCCCTCGACCTGCTCGGCTGGAATAGAATGACGATTAAATGCGACGGCGACAGAATGCAGACTTGGGTCAACGGCGTGCCGACCGCAGACTTCGAGTGGGAGGGCGTAAAGCCCGGCTTCATCGGCTTGCAAGTCCACTTCGGCAAGACGGGCGCGATACTCTGGCGCAACTTGAAAATAAAAGAGCTTTAATCCCGAAGGCTTTCAAGCGGCGGTTTCGGTCAACCCGAAGCCGCCTTTTTTGCGCGGCTACTTGACTGTAAAGTAAACAAGAGTGGCGTTTTTTATCGACAAATTCGGCGCGTTTTTTTTAACTTCCGCATCATGGGAATGAAAATATATGCACTGGGAATTTCCGCGCTGCTCGCTTTTGCGGCGCAGGCGCGGGCGGAGACGTATTCGGTTAAATCGCCCGACGGAAGAATAGAGGCGTCGGTGGACGACGGCGCGGGGCTGTCGTTTTCGCTCAAAGCCGACGGAAAGGTTCTGCTTGAAAAATGCGCAATCGGCATGGATACCGACAGGGGCTTTCTCGGTCGGGACGCCGTGGCGCAATCGCAAAAACTTTCCTCGCACAAGGGGACGCTTGAGCCCGTGTTCGGCACGCGCAAAACCGTCGCCGACGAATACAACCAGCTGGAACTCGGCTTCAAAAATTTCAAGCTGCTCGTGAGGGTCTACGACGAAGCCGCCGCCTACCGCTTTTCGACCGACTTCGACGGAGAGCTTGTCGTGAACGGCGAACTTCTCGAACTTTCGTCGGTAGCCGATTCCGACAACACAATTGCGCACGTCGTGCAGGCTGACAAAACATCGTTCGAAAGACGCTTTCTGCGCCAGCCCGCCGCCGCGCTCAAAAAACAGCACAGCGCGTCGCTGCCGTTCTTCTTCGAAAAGTCGGGCATGAAAGTTGCGGTTGTGGAGTCGGCGTGGCTTGACTACCCCGGAATGAGAATTTCGTATCCAGCCGACGCAAAGTCGCCCAAAGCGTATTTCACAAAGTGCCCTAAAAAGCTCGGCTTCGCCTACAAGGGAAAGGTCGGCGGCGCGGAGTACGACGGCATGTACGTCGTCAAGGAAACGGAGGACTTCATCGCGAAAACTTCGGGGGCGCGCGCGTTCCCGTGGCGCGGCTTCGTCGTCGGCAGAACCGACGCCGATTTTGCCGACAACGACACCGTCTACAAACTCGCCGAGCCGTCGCGCGTCGCCGACACGTCGTGGATTAAAATCGGCACTTCCGTTTGGGACTGGTGGGTAGACTGGAACATAGAAAACGTCGATTTCGAACTCGGCGTAAACGAGCAGACCTACCGCCACTACATCGACTTCGCCGCCGCAAACGGAATCCCGTTCCTGACGATAGACGCGGGCTGGCACGTCGGGCGCAGTCCCGAATCCAAGCCCGTCTACAACGATACCGCGCACTTCGTCAACGGCAAGCCCTATCTCGACGTTCCCGCGGTCGTAAAATACGCGAACTCGAAGGGCGTTAAAGTCGTCATCTGGATTTACAGCAAGGTTGCCTTCGACGAACCCGAAAAGGCTCTCGACCTCTACAAAAGCTGGGGCGTCTACGGGCTGAAAATCGACTTCAATGACCGCGACGACCAGTGGCTTATCCGCCATTTCGAAAACATCACGCGCCTCGCCGCCGAGCGCAAAATGGTCATCGACTGGCACGGCTGCCCCGCGCCGTCGGGCTTCCAGCGCACATATCCGAACGCCGTGAACTTCGAGGCGGTCTACGGCGGCGAAGTCAACAAGTGGTCGCCCGCCATTACGCCATCGCACAACATCGACCTCGTGTTCACCCGCATGCTGTTAGGTTCGATGGACTACACTTCGGGCGGAATGCGCAACCGCGCCAAGGGCGACTGGTATCTTTCGCGCGGAATGCCCGCGGTCAACGGCACGCGCGCGCACATGGCGGCGCACTCGGTGCTGTTCTTCGAGCCGCTTAAAATGATAAGCGACATGCCCAGCGAGTACGAAAAAGAGCCGGAAATCCTCCGCTTCCTCGCGGGCGTTCCGACCTCTTGGGACGAAACGAAAGTTCTCGGCGGCAAGATGGGCGAATACGTCGTCGTCGCCCGACGCAAGGGCGACGTTTGGTACGTCGGCGGCATGGCGAATTGGAACGGCAAAAAGTTCGAGCTTGACCTGTCGAAAATCATCGGCGCGGGCAAATACAAGGCGGAGCTGATACGCGACGCCCGCAACAGCGGACGCATCGCAACAGACTACAAATACGAAACGAAAACCGTAAAACATTCCGACAAGCTCGCAATCGAAATGAAGAGCGGCGGCGGCTTCGCCCTCAAACTCATTCCCATTAAATAGCGCAGAATTGCAAAAAATCCGAACGCCGAAGCCGAAACGCTTCGGCGTTTTTTTGCGCGCTTTAAAAATATTTGACCTCACGAAACCGATTTGCTAAACAGACCGTTAATTATGAAAGAAAAAATCATTTCGCTTCTAATCGCATGTTCGTCGCTTTTTGCGTCGCAACTCTTTGCGGAAACTTTCACGGTAAAATCGCCCGACGGCAAATTGCAGGCGGTCGTAAACGACGGCTCGCAACTCACGCTTTCGGTGTCCGCCGACGGCAAAACAGTTCTCGCGCCGTTTGCAATCGGCATGAAGACCGACAGGGCCGACTTCGGTAAAAACGTCAAGGCAAAAGGCTCGGCATCGTCGTCCTACAAGGGCGAAATCGCGGCGACCTACGGAATCCGCAGCAAAATCGAAGACAACTACAACCAGACGGAAATCGATTTCGACAAATACAAGCTCGTAGTCCGCGCCTACAACGAGGCAATCGCATACCGCTTCGCGTCGGACTTCGACGGCGAAATCACCGTTTTCTCCGAAACGCTCGATCTTCCCCTTTCTGTTGACGACAAAATCATAGGGCACGCGGTCAACGGCGTTCAGGACTCCTTCGAACGCTTCTTCCTCCGCGAATCCGTCGCCGACATGAAAAAACACCACTCGTACAGCCTGCCGTTCCTCGCGCAGAAAAACGGCTACACCGTCGCTGTGGTGGACTCCGACGTGTTCGACTACCCCGCGCTCCGCTTCGCCGCGTCGTCCGACTCCAAGCCCGAGGCGTGGTTCTCGAAAGCCCCCAAGACTTTCAAGCAAAGAAACAAGTTCACCCGCACCGTAGACCAGTCTTTCGACTACATTGCAAAGACCAAGGGCAAGCGCAGCTTCCCGTGGCGCGGCTTCATCGTGGCGCGCAAAGACATCGACCTTGCCGACAACGACACCGTCTACAAGCTCGCCGAACCGTCGCGCCTTGCCGACACTTCGTGGATTAAGCCCGGCACCTGCGCGTGGGAATGGTGGAGCGACTGCCAGCTTGAAGGCGCGGGCTTTGTCGGCGGCGTCAACGAACAGACATACCGCTATTACGCCGACTTCGCCGCCGAAAACAACATTCCCTACATTCTCCTCGACGCCGGCTGGCTCACGGGCGTCGACGTCAGCGAAATGAAGGACGGCATCGACGAAGCCCTCATCAGCGGCAAGACCGCAATCGACGTTCCCGGAATCATAAAGTATGCGCACTCGAAAGGCGTAAAAGTTCTCCTTTGGTGTCTCGGGCAGTCGATGGACAAGTACGGCGAAAAGGCGTTTCCTCTCATGGCCTCGTGGGGCGCGGACGGCGTTAAAATCGACTTCATCGACCGAGACGACCAGCAGGCGCAGGGCTTTTACGAACGCATGGCGCGTCTCGCCGCCGAAAACAAAATGGTTGTCGACTTCCACGGCTGCGCAAAGCCCGCGGGCATTCAGCGCACCTATCCGAACGTCGTGAATTTCGAGGCAGTCCGCGGCTGCGAGTTCAACAAATTCTCAGAGGGGCTCGAACCCTCGCACAACATCGACCTCGTGTTCACCCGCATGCTGCAAGGCCCGATGGACTACACCCCCGGAGCGCTCGACAACGTTTCGAAAAAGAATTTCAGAAAGTCGTTCTCGTTCCCGCAGATGAAGGGCACGCGCTCGCAGATGGCGGCGATGTACGTCCTCTTCTACGCGCCCGTGCAGATGCTCTGCGACTCGGCGAGCGAGTACAAAAAATACCCCGACATTCTCCACTTCATCGCAAACACCCCCACCACTTGGGACGACACAAAAGCCCTCGAAGGCAAAATCGGCGAGTACGTTGTAGTCGCCCGCCGCAAGGGCGATTCGTGGTACATCGGCGGCATGTCCGACTGGAAGGGCAGGACGGTCGAAATCGACCTCTCGCAAATCCTTGAATCCGACACCGACTACAAGGCGGAAATTATCCGCGACTCCGTCAATTCCGACAGACTCCCGCGCGACTACAAGCGCGAAGTCAAAGAGGTCAATTCCGAATCTCGCATGAAGATTGAAATGAAGAGCGGCGGCGGTTTCGCAATCAAGCTCACCCCCAAGCGCATTCCCATAATCGACGACATCATCAAGTTCTTTACGGACGATTCGGAAGACTAATTTTTCCGCATAATGCGATCGGCGGCGAATCCGTCGAACGCTTTTTTTGCGCCGAAAGCGGAGACGACGCGCAAAAAGGCAATTTATGCTTGAAAGTTTATTCCGATGTCGTTAACTTAGGGGAAATTTAAAAGACTTTTCTTAAACACAACTATGAAAAAAAATACAGCAAAGAAGAGTGCGGCTCCCAAAAAGCCCGTAAAAAAGGCGGCGGCTTCCAATGCGGCTCCCAAGGCGGCGGCAAAAAAAGCTCCCGTAAAAAAAGCTCCCGCGGCGAAGAAAGCGCCCGCGGCAAAAAAAGCCCCCGAAAAGAAATGCGCGTGCGCCTCTAAAAAGGCGGCGGGCAAAAAAGCGTGCGACTGCAAGGGCAAGGAAGCTCCGTGCTTCGGCTCGCTCATCTCGGAAGTGTTCTCGCAGTTGCAGGATACCGACAACCTTTCGACCCTCATGAAAGACTATTTCTTCACGGAACTGCTCAAACGCGGTATCGAAGAAAACACGGCAAACACCCTCGCCAACAAGCTCGACGTCCAAATCGAAAGCTTCGAAGCGAACATCGACTTCGCCGAAGACTAATTCCCTTTCGCGAAAATCTTTCACAGCCCGCGCGCGCGTTCACGCCGCGGGTTTTTTTTGCGTCCGCATTTCCCGCATGCCGCCGCTTTTTGCGTAGCTTCTTCCCGCGTGATTGCGGCGGTTTTTTGCGTTCTTTCGCCCGCCGAAATATTGTTGCGATTTTCAAAAGTATGCTTTCTAATCGTCTCCGTATTATGAAAGTACCACTCTTAGATTTGAAAACACAGTACGTTCCCCTCCGCGAGGAGACCCGCAAGCTTCTCGACGACATTCTCGACAGCCAGTATTTCATCGGCGGCCCCTATGTATCGAAGTTGGAGGAGCGGATTGCCGAATATTCGGGCGTTGCGCATGCAATCGGCGTGTCGAGCGGCACGGACGCTTTGATTGCCTCGCTCATGGCGTGCGGCGTCTACCGCTCGCCCCTCGACGAATTCCCCGCCGCGGAGGTAATCCTGCCCGCGTACACGTTTTTCGCCACTGCGGGCAGCGTGTGGCGTTGCGGGGCGCGTCCCGTATTCGTGGACATCGACCCCGACACATACAATATCGACGCCGACCAAATCGAGGAAAAAATCACCCCGCGCACAAAGGCTATCATGCCCGTCCACCTCTACGGCCAGTGCGCCGACATGAAGAAAATTTGCGAAATCGCCCGCAGGCACAACCTCGCCGTGATTGAAGACGGAGCGCAGGCAATCGGCGCGGAGCAGAACGGCGTGAAAGTCGGCAACTTCGGCGACTGCGCAGGCCTCAGCTTCTTTCCCTCGAAGAATCTCGGCGGGCTTGGCGACGGCGGCATGGTCATTACCAACAACGACGCCCTCGCCGTCAAAATCCGCGAAATCCGCAACCACGGCATGGAGCCGAAGTACTACCACAAGCACGTCGGCGGCAATTTCAGGCTCGACGCCATTCAGGCTGCGGGCTTGCTCGTAAAGCTTCCGCACTTGGATTCGTGGGGCGAAATGCGCGCGCGCAACGCCGCGTTCTACAACGAGGCTTTCGCCGACCGTCCCGAAATCAAGACGCCCGTAATCAGACCCGAAAACAAGTCGATTTACAACCAGTACATAATTTCCGTGCCGAACCGCGACGCCCTGCTTGCGCACCTGCGCTCCATGGACATCGGCTGCGAAGTGTACTACCCCGTTCCCCTGCACATGCAGGAATGCTTTGCGGCTCTCGGCTACAAAAAGGGCGACTTCCCGAACGCGGAATACGCAGCGGAGCACACCCTCGCCCTCCCGATATACCCAGAGCTGACCAACGACCAGCTCTCCTACATCGCACGGGGCGTGAAAATGCCCCTCTAACAGCGTTTCGCGAGTGTCTCAGACTGCTCGCGTACGCAAAGTACGCCACGCACCCTGAGTCACTCGCAAAGCCACTCTTATAGGGGCATTTTGACGCCCCTAAAATTACAGCGCACGGCGCGGAAGATTTTTAAAATGCGCTAGGATAAAAGTGGGGTTGTTTGGTAAGCGGAGAATCCATGTTTGCGGAAATTCGCGTACGCCACGCACCCTGCAATCGCGGGAAAGCCACCGTCTGAACGGCACTCTAACGCCCCTAAATAGGTGAGCGCACGGCGCGAAGACGGCGCGTGAAAGCACCAGTCTAAGGGCGTTTCACGCGCGACCCAGACCGCTTACATACGCCAAGTATGCTACGCGCCCAGTGCCGCGCGTAAAGCCGCCCTTATACAGGCACTTTGACGCCCCTAAAATTACAGCGCACGGCGCGGAAGATTTTTAAAATGCGCTGGGATTAAAGTGGAGTTAATGGGTAAGCGGAGATTCCACGTTTTGGGATTTCCGTTTTTTTATTTTTTATCCGCGCAAAGCGCGTCTATTTAAATTAGTTTCTTTTCTGCGTTAAGCATATCCCAACGCCAGTAATTGGCGAAGCCAATACGAACTAATCGGGGAAAGGCGCGGGTATACCCGCGCCGAATAATCACCGTAAGGAACGAAGTTCCGACGACCGGCGCGGCTTGCGCCCCGTGCAGGCAGCTTGCCTGCTTTTTTTGTTGACAAAGGGTTGAGGTATGATTTCATGAAGAATCTTTAATAATTTTACAAGAGACAAAAGATGAATCCTACATATAGACCTTCGAAGTTGAAACGCGCCCGTCGTTGCGGCTGGCGTGCAAGAAATAAAACGCGCGGCGGCAAGGCCGTCATTGCGGCACGCCGTCAAAAGGGTCGCAAGCGTTTGGTTACGAAATAGTCGGTAAGCGGTCGTGCGTTTTGGAAGAGAAAACAGGGTACGGCTCGCGAACGATTTTGCTTTTTTAAAACAAAAGTCGAAGAAGGCGGATTGTTCCGCCTTCGTTTTTTATTGTCTGCCGCGGCCCGAAAATTCGGCGTCGCGGCTGGGTTTGGTGACGAGCAAAAAGGTCGGCTGCGCGGTTGAGCGCAACACGGCGCGAAGGAGGTTTCGGGCGATATTCCGCGAATGCGCGCCCGATTTCGCCGTGCCGTGCGATATTTTGGTGTTTGTGAGGCGCGGGTACGCGAAGTTCGAGTACGCAAAGCTGCGCGAAAAATTCCGTCGGGCGGCGGAAACGGTAATCGCGAATGCAAAAAAAGAGTAGGAAAATGCCGCGCGGGCTGTTGTCCGCGCCGAGCTGGCTTGCCGTCAGATTCTACCAGCTGGCGATTTCCCCCGTAATACATCTGCTGCCGAACAGCGGCTGCCGATTTTACCCGACATGCTCGGAGTACACGCTGATTGCGATTTCGCGGCACGGCGCGTTGAAGGGAATTCTGATGGGCGCGTGCAGGATACTCAGGTGCAACCCGTATAGCGAGGGCGGCTTCGACTACGTTCCGAAAAATTTTTCGTGGCGGAAACTATTTTCGCAAAACAAAGTTGACGAATGCAATTCGGACGGTAATTAATTTGTCTTTCTTTTTTTTATAACGATGGATAAGAAAAACACAATCATCGGGGTGCTGCTGATAGTTGCGGCATTCTATTTTATGTACGACTCCACGAAGAAGGATGCGGCGGCGCGCGCGCGCCGCGCGGAGGTCGTGCGGACGGTTGACGCGGTTGCGCCGAAGTCGGCGGAGTCGAAGTTCGAGATTGCGGCGAAGCAGTCGGCGGACGCGGCGAAAGAGGAGTTTTGCTCGCTAAAAAACGAGAACCTTTCAATAAACTTCACGAACAGGGGCGGGGCGATCGCCAACGTCGAGGTTCTGAAATACGCCGAAAGTCAGGATTCGGACAAGCCGTTTGCGTTCAACGAAGTCAAGGGCGCGATTCCCGCGATGAGCCTTGCGTTTTTCGACCCGTCGAGCGAGCTTCCCGCGCCGTTTTTGAAGACGTTTGCGCTCGCCGCGAAGTCGGCGGACACCGTTTCGTACGAGTACGTCGAAAAGGGGAAAATGAAAATTTCGCGCACATACGCGCTGATAAAAAGCGGCAAGGCCGACTATACAAAATATACGGTTTTTGCGAAAACGTCGGTCGAAAATCTGTCCGCCGCGCCGCTTCCGTTGGAGGAAGTCTACGTTTGCTTGGGCGCGGTTCCGCCGACGGCGAGCGACGTGTACGGTTCGAACCTCGCGTTTTTGCTGTATAACGGAAGCGCGCACTTCGCGAGGTCGAGCGCGTTTACGGAAAGCTCCGGATTTTTGGGAATCGGGGCGTCGCAGGCGAAGATTTTCGAAAAAATCAACGTGCCCGATTCCGTCTGGGGCTCGGTGAAGAACCAGTTTTTTGCGGCGGTGTTCACGCCCGAAAACGCGGTTTCCGACATCGGCTTTGCAATTCCGCTGAAAACGGGCTTCAAGACCGACAACAAGTATATGAAAAACTCGGTCGCGGGCTTCATGGGCTTCCACACGGGCGCGATTGCCTCGGGCAAGAGCTGGGAGCTTTCGGGGACGTACTATGTCGGGCCGAAAGAGCTTGACGCGCTTGCGTCGCTGGGCGCGGGGCAGGAAGCGGTGATGAACTACGGCTGGTTCGGCTTCGTCAGCCGCCCGCTTTCGAGGCTGCTGGTCTGGATTAATTCGGGGATTGAGGTAATCTCGCCGTCGTGGAGCTGGGGCTGGTCAATCATCATTTTGACGCTTATCGTAAGACTGCTTCTCTGGCCGCTTACGTCGATACAGATAAAGTCGGCGCAGCGCATGGCGAAAATGCAGGAGCCGATTCGCGAAATCAGGGCGAAGTATAAGGACGACCCGAAGCGCGTGCAGCAGGAGACGATGAAAATCTACTCCGAGTACGGCATAAATCCGCTGGCGGGCTGCCTGCCCGTGCTTATCCAGATTCCGATTTTCATCGGGCTGTACTACATGCTCCAAACTTCGTGCGAAATCCGCTTTGCTCACTTCATGTGGGTTAAGGACTTGTCCCTGCCCGACACAATCGAAAGCCTGCCGAGCATATTCGGAGTGCCCCTGCACGTTCTGCCCCTGCTGAACGCGGCGGTTACATTCGTGCAAATGCACCTGAACCCGTCGCCGTCGGCGGACAAAACGCAGGCGATGATGTTCAAGCTCATGCCCGTCATCATGCTCGTGTTCTTCTACACGTTCCCGTCGGGCTTGGTGCTGTACTGGCTTGTGCAGAGCTTGCTGGGAATTTTGCAGGCGCTGATAATCCGCATGGGCAAAGACAAGGTCGTGCTGAAAAAGCGCACAAAGCCGTCGTTCATGCAGAAAATGCAGGCGGCGATGGAACAGGCGCAGGCGATGCAGGAAAAGCGCGGCGACGAATTCGCAAAACTTCCCCTCAAAGAGCGTCTGCGCATAGCCGCGGAGGACGCGCGCAAAGCGAAGGAAAAGATAAAGGAAGACAGGCTTAAAGGGACTCTTTACGAAAAGCGCAAAAAGAACCCCGGCGGTCGCTCGACTCCCAAGAAGCGATAAAAAATGCTTGAAAAGGGGCGGGCCATAGGGCTTAATTTTACTTTTCAAGAGTAGAAATGTGATAAAATCAACACTCTAAAATAACAGGAGAAAAACAAATGTCCGGTCATAGTAAATGGGCAACAACTAAAAGACACAAGGCAGCCGTAGACGCAAAAAGAGGCAAAATTTTCAGCTCTCTGAGTAAGGATTTGACCCTCGCGGCGAAAGACGGCGGCGGAGACCCCACAACAAACGCGCGTTTGCGCATGCTTTTGCAGAAGGCGAAAGCTGCCAATATGCCCGCCGACAACGTCGATAGGGCAATCAAAAAGGGTACGGGGGAACTCCCCGGCGTCGTTTACGAACAGCTTATTTACGAAGGCTACGGCCCCGGCGGTATCGGCATTATCGTCGAAGTTACCACCGACAACAAGAACCGCGCGGCAAGCGATGTCCGCAGCACGTTCACAAAGAACGGCGGCAACCTCGCGACCCCCGGCGCGCTCCAATTCAACTTCACAAAACAGGGACAGTTTATCGTCAGCACCGAAAAGGCGACGGAAGACGCCCTCATGGACGTAGTTCTCGACGCAGGCGCGGAGGATATCCGCAATAACGGCGACTATTTCGAAATCCTGTGCCCTATTTCCGCGTTCAACGCGGTCGGCGAAGCTCTCGAAAAGGCGGGCATCGAAACGGAAGACTCGGAAATCGCATGGATTCCGAATTCGGAAACCGTCATTACCGACCCCGAACTCGCAAAGAAAATCGTAAAGCTTACCGACGCTCTCGACGACTTGGAAGACGTGCAGAATGTCTACTCCAACGAAGACCTCGACGGTTCGCTCGTAGACTAATTCGGATTTATCGGCGCGGCTGTCCTTTCGGTTTTCGACGGGATTGAATCCGCGCCGATTTGTATTTACAACACTACGCAAACGCAATTATGAAAAAGACGCTTTTTGAAAAAGTATGGGAAAAACACGCCGTCAGGGAGCTGCCCGACGGTTCGACTCAACTGCTCGTCGGCACTCATCTGCTCCACGAAGTGACAAGCCCGCAGGCGTTCGGCATGCTCCGCACGCTCAAACTGCCCGTGAAGTACCCGTCGCGCACATACGCCACGGTTGACCACATCATTCCCACCGACGACCGCACCGAACCCTACAAGAGCGCGACTGCGTACGAAATGCTCACGGCAATCCGCAAAAATTGCGCCGACAACGGCATTACTTTCTTCGACTCCACGACGGGCAAGCAAGGCGTAATCCACGTCGTAATGTCCGAACAGGGGCTTATCCACCCCGGAATGACTGTCGCCTGCGGAGACTCGCACACGGCGACCCACGGCGCGTTCGGCGCAATCGCGTTCGGCATCGGTACAAGCCAAGTCCGCAACGTTCTCGCCACGCAGACGCTTTCTTTCAAAAAGCTTAAAGTCCGCCGCGTCAACGTGAACGGCTCGCTCAAAAAAGGCATAACGCCCAAGGACGTCGCGCTCCACATTATCCGCAAGCTCGGCGTTAACGGCGGCATCGGCTATGCCTACGAATTCGGCGGAAAGGTCTTTGACGACATGTCCATGGAGGGCAGAATGACCGTCTGCAACATGGCAATCGAGGGCGGCGCGAGAATCGGCTACATCAACCCCGACGAAAAAACTTTTGCGTACCTCAAAGGCAGACCCTACGCGCCCAAGGGCGAAGATTTCGACAAGGCGGTAGAGTACTGGAAGACGATTGCCTCCGACGAGGGCTGCCGGTACGACGATGTGGTTGACTTCGACGGCGCGGAAATCCGCCCGACGGTAACTTGGGGCGTGAACCCGTCGCAGGCGGTGTTTATCGACGAAAATATCCCCGACCCCGCAACTATTGCAGACCCCACCCAGCGCAAGGACGCCGAGGACGCCCTCGTCTATATGAAGCTGAAATCGGGCACGCCCATTGCGGGGACGAAAATCGACGTCGCGTTCATTGGCTCTTGCACGAACGGCAGGCTTTCAGACTTCGAAGCCGCCGCCGAATACCTCAAAGGCAAAAAGGTTGCCGCGGGCGTCAAGGCTCTCGCAGTCCCCGGTTCGCAGATTGTCGATGCAATCGCGCGCGAAAAGGGTCTCGACAAAATCTTTACGGAAGCGGGCTTCCAGTGGCGTCAGGCGGGCTGCTCGATGTGCCTTGCCATGAACGACGACAAGCTCGTCGGCGACCAGCTTTGCGCTTCGACTTCGAACCGCAACTTCAAGGGTCGTCAGGGCAGCCCCACCGGCCGCACGATATTGATGAGTCCTTTGATGGTGGCGCATGCGGCCGTCGCAGGCAAGCTCGTCGATTTGGGATAGTGTTGGCACGCTCAATGCGTGCAATGAGATTTAGGAGGGCTTGCGGGGTCGGCGTATAAATGCGTTTCGCTCGCGCGGCTTCGGTCATGTACGAGAGTACACTCCCGTCGCCTTGCTTCGCAAAGCCGCATTTCTGCGTGCAACCTCGCAAGCCTCGACAGCGCGGCGGTCGCCGCGCGGAAGATTTTAGATAAAAACGCGATATTTGGGACGTTCATGGGTGTCCGTATATTACTTGGTCGGTGTTTGCGGAGCTGATTTGTCGGAAACAAATTTTTTGTTTATACGGCTTTCTGCGTTCCTATAAGTATGGGAAAATCAGAGTGCGCTTAATGCGCACGGAGGAGGACGTGAACGAAAACGAGGGGCGTTTCGTTTCCGTCGGGGCGCGGCGTGGAACTGCTTATTTTTGTTGTGTAATTTCCGCGCGGCAGTCGGTACTGTTTATGTTGTTTGCCATATGTACATGTTTGTTCATTGTGGGGTAGGAAGGTGCGTCCGCTTTTTTCGTGCGCAATAGGTATTGATGTTTTGTATGATTTTGTGTTGCTTTATGTTTTGCGTGGTGTTGCGGTTTTTTGTGGTGGGGATTTTTGGAGCTTAGCTTTTTTCCTTGCAAGGCGGGCTTGTTCGGCAAAAATCCCATGCCGAAAAATGATTAGCGAAAACTACAAAAAATGGCCGCATTTCGACGATGCCGACATTGCGGCGGTATCCGAAGTGCTCGCAAGCGGAAAAATCAACCGCTGGACGGGCGACAAAAATCTGGCTTTCGAAAAGGCTCTTTGCGACTACACGGGCGCGAAGTTCGCAATCGCCGTAAGCAACGGCACGACCGCCCTTGAGCTTGCTCTCGAAGGTTTGGGCGTCGGCGCGGGCGACGAGGTTATTGTTCCGTGCCGCACGTTCATGGCATCGGCAAGTTCAATCGTCATGCGCGGCGCGACTCCGATTGTCGCCGACGTCGATTTAAATTCGCAGGATATCATGCCCTCCGAAATCGAAAAGCTCATCACTCCGAAGACAAAGGCGGTAATCGCCGTCCACCTCATGGGCTTCCCCTGCGACATGGACGCAATCATGGACGTCGCCCGCAGGCACAATCTTTTTGTTATCGAAGACTGCGCCCAGGCGCACGGCGCAAAGTACAAGGGGCGCAGTGTCGGCACAATCGGCGACGTCGGCGCGTGGTCGTTCTGTCAGGACAAAATCATAACCACGGGCGGCGAGGGCGGCGCGGTCACTACGAACAGCGAGGCGGTTTGGCGCAAAATGTGGTCGTTCAAAGACCACGGGCGCGACTACGATTTGGTTTTCCACGCCCAGCACCCCGCGGGCTTCCGCTGGTATCTCGAAACTTTCGGCACGAACATGCGCATGACCGAGATGCAGGCTGTTTTGGGCATTCGCGGCTTGGCGAATCTGCCCGAATGGAGCGCGGCGCGCGCGCGCAACGCGAAGATTCTCGCCGACGCCCTCGCGCCGCTCGACGCCGTTCGTTTGCAGAAAGTTCCCGCCGACTGCGTTCACGCGAACTACAAGTTCTATTTCTTCCTCGATTTCTCGAAACTCAAAGAGGGCACAACGGTTCTCGACGTAATCGACGCGATAAACGCCGAGGGCGTTCCCGCGATGAGCGGAACGTGCTGGAACGTTTCGAACGAAAACTGCTTCAAAAAGGCGGGGCTGTCGAAAGACGAAACGCAGTTGCCGAACGCCGCCGTATTGCGCGACACCGGAGTTATGACGCTTATCCACCCGACCCTCACGGAGGCCGACATGGCGAAGGCGGCGGAAATAATCCGCGCCGTTGTTTTGCGTTTCGCCCGCGCGTAAAAATTTCCGTTTCGGAAAACGAAAACCGACCCCGAAATTCGGCGGCCGGTTTTTTACGCTTTCTTTGATTTGTAAATTCTGTCGAGCCTGCGCAGGGGCGACGGAACTTTTATTCCGACATGTTCGCCCTTTTTTGCCGACAGCACGTTTTTGCCGTCTATTTGCATGCTCTCAACCGCGAATGCGGAGAATCCCGACTTGTCGCCCTCGGCGAAAATCTTGTCGCCGACGCAGAGCGGTTCGGCGTCTATTGAAATTTCGGCGACCGAGATTTTCGGAAAGAATTTTACGACGTGCCCCACAATCGCCTTTTTTTCCGTCGCCTTGTTGCCGTCGGAAGTCCAGTCGCCGACGGGTTTGCCCATGAAAAATCCGTCCGAGAATCCCCTGTTGAACACGGTCGAGACGCGTTCGAGCGCGGCGGATTTTTCCCGCGCGAAGTCTTCTTCGAAGCCGTCTTCGCTGCGGTTGTCGAAGTAGAAGTCGCGCAGTTTTCGGTATGCGGAGACCGTCTCGAAAACGTATTCTGGGTTTCTGTTGCGCCCCTCTATTTTCAGCGAGTCCGCGCCCGCCTCGAAGATTTTTTCGATAAACGGAATGGTGCAGAGGTCTTTTGGGCTCATGACGTATCCGTTGCCGACCACAAAGCCCTTTCCGTTTGCGTCCTCTATTTTGTATTCGCGGCGGCACGGCTGCATGCACTCGCCCCTGTTTGCGCTTTTGCCGCACGCGAAAGTGGACATAAAGCACCTGCCGCTTTGCGACACGCACATTGCCCCGTGCGCGAAAACCTCTATTTTTACGCCGGCGTCCCTCCCGAATCTGCGGCGCAGACCGCCCCTGATTTTCGCGATGTCGCAAAGCGAGCATTCCCGCGCGAGCACGAACCTTTTGATTCCGAATTTTTCGAAATACATTGCCGCCGCCGCCGTGTTTGCGACGCTCGCCTGCGTCGAGAGGAACACCTCAACGCCGCGTCTTTTTGCGGCTTCGAAGACCGCGAAGTCCCACGCGATTACGGCGTCTATGCCCGCGGCGGCAATTTTCCCGACGAGGGAATCGAGCTTTTTCAGCTCGGAGTCGTAGTAGATTGTGTTGAGGGTGATGTATGTTTTGACGCCAGCGGCGCGGCAGATTTTTGCGATTCTCTTCAAGTCCGCCGCTTCGAAGTTTTTTGCGCCCGCGCGCATGTTGAAGCCCTTTATTCCGAAGTACACGGCGTCCGCGCCCGCCTTTATTGCGGCGTCGAGGCACGCAAAATCGCCCGCGGGCGCCATAATTTCGGGGCGCGGGCGGCGGATTGCGTTTTTTTTGCGTTCGGGCATATCAAACAAAAAACGCGCCGACGGAAAGTCGAGGGCGCGCAATAGTCCGTTCGGAAGCTTTGGGCTTATTCGGCGGGCTTTGTTTTGGGGAGACCCGTTACGCGGGTTACTTCCTTAATCTGGCCGCGTTTGCGGAGCAGGTCAATGCGTTCGAAGCGTTTGAGAACGCTGCGTTTTTTGGAAGATGCGGAGCCGCCGCTTTTGAAGCTGTTGTGTTGTGACATAAAATTCTCCTTTTTTAATCAATAAAGTTGTTGGATTAAAAGCTCCTCGGCGGAAAATGCAACTGTTTTTTTTGAAAAAATACTTTCCCGACCCCCGATCGGGCATTTTCGCCAATGATTTTGTTGCAAAAAACGCCGCCCGATGTTTTCATTCAGACGTATTTTTATCTCCGCAAAATGGCAAATTTCGTACACCTCCACGTCCACACCGACTACTCCGTTCTCGACGGCTGCGCAAAGCTTCCCGTCCTCGTAAACCGCGTGAAGGAACTTGGCATGCCCGCCGTCGCCATGACCGACCACGGCAACATGTGCGGCGCGATAGACTTCTATCAGGCGGCGAACAAGGCGGGCATAAAGCCGATTATCGGCATGGAGGCGTACTACATCAACGACCACACCCTCAACGACGACATCAAGGAGCTGATGAAGTCCGTCCGCGACAAGGACAAGTCGGACGACATCGACGGCATCGAGAGCGACCCCTCTTTGTTGAACCCGCAGAACTACCCCAAGTACCAAATCCACCACAAGACGCTCCTTGCCCGCAACTACGAGGGCTTTCTGAACCTCGCAAAGCTCACGAGCGAATCGTACGAGCGCGGCTTCTACCGCAAGCCGAGAATAGACTTCGAAACGCTCGCAAAATACTCGAAGGGGATAATCGCCCTCAGCGGCTGCATCAACGGCGTTGCGTCGCAGTATCTGCTGTACTCCGACTACGAGAACGCCCGCCGCGTCACCGCGAACTTCGTCGATATTTTCGGCAGGGAAAACTACTACATCGAATTGCAGAACCACTTTCTGCCCGCCGACAAAAAGGTTATCCCCGGTCTTGTGAAGCTCGCGCGCGAGTTCGGCTTGAAGATGGTAGCCACAAACGACAGCCACTACGTCTACAAAAAGGACGCCGACGCGCACGACGCAATGCTGTGCATAAACACGGGCTCGCTCGTGTCGGACGCCGACCGCATGCGCTACCCAAACAACGAGTTCTACATCAAGACCCGCGAGGAGATGGAGGAAATCTTCCCCGAACTCCACGAGGCTCTCGACAACACCGTCGAGCTTGCCGAGGGCGTCGATATTAAAATCCCGATGGGCGAGAACCACTACCCCAAGTACGAGCAGCCCGTCGACATTGTCTACGACCGCGACGAAACCAACTTCAACCGCATTCTCGACCTCTACGTCGTGAAGAAAAACGAGGTTCTGCGGCAGAACGGCAAGCCCGACGATTTCTCGCTTTCGCCCGAACGCAGGAAGGAGCTGATGAAAAACGGTCTCCTGCTTTTCGACCTCTCCAAAAAGGGCATGATGAAACGATACGGCGTAGACTACGACCACCCCGAAGCCTACGTTCCCAAGCCCAACGAGCGTCCCGACCGCGCCCAGTTCCTGCGCGACAAGCTCGACTACGAGCTTTCGATTATCGTTGGCGCGGGCTTTGTAGACTACTTCCTAATCGTGTACGACTTCATCAACTGGGCGCGAAGCCACGGCATTCCCGTAGGCCCCGGGCGCGGTAGCGGCGCGGGCTGCATGATTGCGTACCTCATCAAAATCACCGACATCGAGCCTATCCGCTTCAACCTGCTTTTCGAGCGTATGCTTTCGCTCGAACGCGTGTCGCCGCCCGACTTCGACGTAGACTTCTGCGAACGCCGCCGCGGCGACGTCATCGAATACGTCCGCCGCAAGTACGGCGTGGACAGGGTGTCGAACATCGTGACATACGGCAAGCTCGGCGCAAAGGCGGTCGTGCGCGACTTGGCGCGCGTCAACGGCATTCCCTTCGACCGCGCAAACGCCATCGCGAAAATGGTTCCCGACGAGCTGAAAATGACGCTCAAAAAAGCTCTGGAAATGTCGGCGGAACTCCGCAACGAGGTCGAGCACGACCCCGAAGTGCGCCACATCTTCGAACAGGGCGAAGTCTTGGAGGGCATGATTCGCCAGCTCGGCAAGCACGCCTGCGGCATCATCATCGGCGACCAGAAACTCGACAACGTGGTGCCCATGATGACGCAGGAAAAAACGCTCACGACGCAGTTCGCAAAAACCCCCGTCGAAGAGCTGGGGCTGCTCAAAGCCGACTTTCTCGGACTCAAAACCCTCACCGTAATCTCCGACGCCCAGGACAACGTGCGCCGCACGCGCCACAACAATTTCGACATCGAAGAAATCATACTCGAAGACCCCGCCACATACAAGCTGCTCAACAGCGGCATTACCGTCGGCGTCTTCCAGCTTGAAAGCGAGGGCATGCAGAACCTCTGCCGCAGAATCGGGCTTAGCGTGTTCGAGGAAATCATCGCGCTCATAGCCCTCTACCGCCCGGGACCTATGCAGTTCATCGACCAGTTCATAGAGGCTAAAAAAGACCCCTCGAAAATGCACGTTCCGCATCCGCTCCTCAAAGACTTGGTGCAGGAAACCTACGGGGTGCTCGTCTATCAGGAGCAGGTCATGATGGCGGCGCGAATCATCGCGGGCTACACTTTGGGCGAAGCCGACATTCTCCGCCGCGCCATGGGCAAAAAGAAGCCCGAAGTCATGGCGCAGCAAAAGGCGATTTTCATTTCAAAGGCGGAAAAATTCAACAACATGCCCGCCAAGGAGGCGGAGGACATCTTCGCCGTGCTCGAAAAATTCGCGCAGTACGGCTTCAACAAGTCGCACTCGGCGGCGTACGCAATGCTCAGCTACCGCACCGCGTACTTGAAGGCTAACTACCCCGTGGAATTCATGGCGGCCCTGCTTTCGAGCGAACTCGGCAACATGGACAAGGTGTCGAAGTTCATCGAGTCGGCGGAGGCTATAAACATCAGGGTTCTCGGCCCCGACATCAACATTTCGCGCGAAAACTTCACGCCAATTATCGACCCGAACTGGAAGCCCGACCTCGACGGGCAGATGTTCGAAAAATCGGCCGGTTCAATCCGCTTCGGACTCGCCGCAATCAAGGGAATAGGCGGCGTCGCGGCGGAGGCGATTGTGAGGGAGCGCGACGCAAACGGGCCTTTCAAGGACGCCTTCGACTTCGTTTCGCGCATAGGCACAAAATCGCTCAACAAGCGCGTGTTCGAAAACCTCATAAAGACGGGCGCGTTCGACTCTTTCGAAATCGACCGCGGGCACCTGCTCAACTCGGTAGAGGCAATCATGATGCAGTCGGCGGAGGCGGAGGAGGACGCAAAAACGGGACAGACAAACCTCTTCGACATGCTCGATATGGGCGGCGGAAAATCGATGTCCGACAACGTGATAGACACTTCGAAACCGCCAATGCCGCTCGCCGAAAAACTCTTCGCCGAAAAGGAGCTTCTTAGCTTCTACGTTTCGGGACACCCCATGAACGAGTACGCGGGCTTCGACGACGCCCTCGACGAAATTCCCGCAAGCGACGCCGTCAAACGCATCAAACGCCTGCCGTTCCGCGCGTGTGGCGTGGTGTCGAACGTCGTGAAAAAGCTCACAAAAAAGGACAACAAACCGTGGTGCTACTTCACGCTGTCGGGCAGGGACAACTCGAAAGTCTGGCAGATTAACCTCTTCCCCGACGCCTTCTCCGAATATTTCTCGCGCGTGCGCGACGGCGACTGCGTTTGCGTCATCGGCGAATGCCAAAGCAAGGACGGCTCGGAAATGCGCTTCAACGGCGAAACCGTCATGTCGATGCCCTCCGCAATCTCGGCGTATTGCGAAAATATCGAATGGCTGCTCGACCCCGACTCCCGCGCAGAACGCTTCGTGAAAATTCTCGCGCACGGCGTCTACGAAGACGCAAAGGGCGACGCAATCGAACACAAAATTAAAATCAGGGTGGGCGACGCCGACTACGTCGAAATGAGCTCCGAACGCATAATGCGCACTGCGTTCTGCCCGCCGCTGTTCAAGACGCTCGCCGCAGAACCGTCGGTCGTGAAAAAACATTTTTCCGCAAAGCCCGTGCCCGTAAGGGAACGCAAATGGGGCGGCAACGGATTCAAAAACGGACAGCGCGGAGGTTCCCGCAACTAACGCGGACTTCCGCCGCGGAATTTCCGCGCAGCCCGCAAACACTAATGCGCCGATTTTTCTCGGGCGGAAATTTCCCTCGGAATATGCTGCGCGCGCTCTCGGAAAAGCCGAAAAGGCTTAGGCTTTTGCAAGAGCCGCCATCGCGGCGTCGTAGTCGGGCTCTTTCGTGATTTCGGGCGAAAGCGCGGCATACTCGATTTTCCCGTCGGGCGAAATTACAATAACCGCGCGGGCAAAAAGCCCCTCCAAAACGCCGTCTGTAATGATTACCCCGTAGTCTGCGCCGAAAGTCGAGCCGATGCGGCAGTCGGAAAGGGGAATGACGTTCGCGATGTTTTCGGTCGTGCAAAAACGCTTCTGGGCAAACGGGAGGTCTTTCGAAATGCAGAGAACGAGAACGTCTTTGATTTCGGACGCCATCTTGTTGAATTTCCGCACCGACATCGCGCAAACGGAGGTGTCGAGACTCGGAAATATGTTCAGGAGCAGACGCTTGCCCGCCACACTTCCGAGCGTGAAGTTGCTGAGGTCGGACTTGACCATTTTGAAGTCGGGGGCTTTCGCGCCGACCTCCGCAAAATTCCCGCCAAGCTTGACGGGACTACCATTGAATTTTGTGTTCATAACATTGAGCTTTTCGCGACATAATCGCCGCTACCAAAACTATCGTACTAACCCGCCCGCACTTAACCCCGCGTGTATGTGCGCGACTTTTTTTGCTTATGCGGGGCTTTTGAAAAGCTAATATTTTGTTCCAATAAATCGATTTTAGGTGGATAAAAAAGTGGACTTTTTATCCACCTGAAATGTCCACTTTTATCCACCTGATTTCCTTTTAAGGTGGATAAAATGGATAATTTGGGTGGATATAAATTTCTTGGAAATTTGGGCGCAAAAAAAACTCGCAAGTAGCTATCTTGCGAGTTTTTTAAGTTTTGTTTCCTTTAAGTAGGCCGACCGAGATTCGAACTCGGAACCAATTGCTTAAAAGGCAACTGCTCTACCGTTGAGCTATCGGCCCTTAAAGAAATTAAAGCAATCAATGTATGAATGGCGCGTCTGTTGGCAAGCTTTTTTTTAGAAATTTTATGTTTTTATTTTCCGCGCGTTTCCATGAGTTTGCCTTGCGCGTTCTTATGCGTAAATTGTAGGCACTCCAAGAGCCGCTACGTTGAGTGCTATGCACGAGACAAGCGCGGCCGCGATATCGTCGGCTACGCACCCAAGCCCGCCCTCCAATGATTGCAATTTCGAGATTCCGAGCGGCTTTTTTATGTCGAAGAACCTGAAAAGCCCGAAGCCCAGCAGCAATCCGAACGCGCTATACGGTTCGGCGGAAAGCGGCAGAAAGCAGAAGTTCATTGCCACGAATTCGTCGAGAATGATTTTCCCGGGGTCGCGCATGCCGATGGCGCGTTCGGCGGCGTCGCAGATGCCCACCGCAAGGTAGGTCAGCAGTGCCGCGAAGAGAATGTATCTGAAAAATCCGAGCGCGCCGTCGCCGCCGAGTCCCGAAAATACGAGCCAGTAGAAGAGCACGCCAGCCGCCGAGCCCCACGTTCCGGGGGCTTTCAAATTGCCGAGCCCGAAGAGTGTTGCGATATTTACGGAGACATTTTTGGGCAGTGTCGCCGCCCACGGATAGAATTTTTTGCGCACGGTCATGGTTTAGCCTTTCAGCAAATGTCCGTATCGGCGGATATATCCAAGCCCCGACCACACCGAGAGCACTGTCGAAAGCAGCAGCGTTGCGATTCCAGAGCCGTACGCGAATTCCGCCACGAACCCGCGCGTCGTCCCGAAGTCGACCTTCATTGCGAACGCGAGGATAATTGCGCCCACGGAGTACATTTGGAATGCCGCCTTGTATTTGCCCATTTTTTCGGCGGCGAGCACGATTCCCGCGTTCGAGGCAACCATTCGGATTCCGCTCACGGCGAATTCGCGCGTGACGGAGGCTATTGCGCAGACGAGGGCGGCAAGGGTCCAGTCTCGGTACATGTCGAGGGCGAAGAGCGTCATGAACATTGTAACGACCATGATTTTGTCGCTGAGGGCGTCCATGAATTTGCCGAAGACGGTAACGGCGTTGTATTTTCTTGCGAGGTATCCGTCGAACCAGTCGGTCGTGCCCGCTACGACGTACACGAAGAACGCCGCGAGCGCGCAGTATCGGACGTCGGTGCAGACGAGCGCGACCGCGCAGAATGTCAGCAGAATCCGCAGAATCGTGAGAGTGTTTGGAAAATTCATTGTAAAATAGTGTTGATAGATTTTTTCGATTTTACAAGAATAATAGCTAAAACAAGAGAAATCCGACGGAAATTTATATGGAAAAGAAAACCGCAATCTACCCCGGAACATTCGACCCCGTTACGAACGGGCACATCGATGTTCTCCGCCGCGCCGCCAAAATGTTCGACGAAGTAATCGTTGCGGTTGCCCCGAACGCGGGCAAGGGGCCGCTGTTCGACGTCGATACCCGCGTGCGCCTCTTCGCCGAAAATCTCGCAGACATGCCGAATGTGGAGGTTCGCAAGTTTGACGACCTTACCGTGGATTTCGCCCGCGAGCACAACGCCGTAGCCATTATCCGCGGGCTTCGCGCGGTGTCGGACTTCGAGTTCGAGTTCCAGCTTGCGCAGATGAACAGGCACCTTGACGGCGACGTCGAGACGATTTTCCTGATGCCGAGCCACAAGTATTTTTACACAAGCTCCACGATAATCAAGCAGGTTGCCGCCTACGCGCCCGAACGCGTCAGCGAGTTCGTCCCGCAGAATGTGCTCGACGAAATGCTGCGCCTGAAAAAGTAGCCTCCGAATTGCGGAAGTTTCGACTGGCGGGGTTGCGTCGTCGGTTTTCTTTTTCGCATGCACATGCGCCGCAGTTTTAGGACGGACGCGAAAGCGCAATCTAAACGACGGAAGACGCGCGTACGGGCGGCGGAAGTTCGCGCGAAAGCGCGCTTGCCGCGTTAGGTTTTTGCGGCTAAATTTCCCGCGTCTTCTTCGGCGCGGAATTTTTTTTTCGTTCCGTGCTTTGCGCCAGCCGCACCGCGCCCGATTAGCTCCGTTTTAAATTACTCGAAATTTGCGGGGAGGCTTGCGAGCTGCCGCGCGAGGGTTTTTGCCATGCGGTAGTGTCCGTCGGCGTTGGGGTGGAGACGGTCGGTGTCTTTGTTTGCAAAATATTTCGCGTGCGCGTGCGTGTTCGGGTGCAGACCGCAAATGGCGTTGAGGTCTATTACGGGCACCGCCCACACATTGCCCGCCTCTTTGACCGCGCCGACGTACGAGTCAATATAAAGACCGATTCGGTTGGGGAATGATTCGTCGGGCTGGACGTTTTTTTCGCCGAATTTTGCGTAGCTTCTGTGTATCGGCGTAAGGAGCACTATTTGCGCGTCGGGGAAGTTTTCCTTCAAAAAGCCGAGAACCGCATTTATTCTGCCGCGGAACATTTTTGTATCGGTCGAGAACGCGCGGCGTTTGCGGACTACGGTTTTGCCGTCGGCGTTTGTCTGCTCGTCGCCGAGGGTGTACCAGTCGCCGAGGGGCGCGCCGCCGTTGAAGTCGTTTGTGCCCGCAAAGATTATGATTGCGTCGATGTCGGGGCGTTCGGCTTTGAGTTTTTGCGCCTGTTTGAGGACGCCGCCGAAAGTGTTGCCGTTGATTGCGTAGACGTGCGCGGCTATTCCGAGCGACTCCTCCAAAAACTGCCAGTAGTTCTTTTTTGAGCAGGCGTAGATTTTGTCGGTGATGGAGTCTCCGAGGAATGCGACGTTTTTGCCCTTCCAGTCGGAGTCGATAGGGGCGGCGGTTTTTTCGGCGGCGAACAAGGCTGTTGCCAGCAAGCAGAAAAGGAGCGTTGTAATTTTTTTCATGTTTGGACAAATAAAAGCGCGTCGGCGCGTTTTCAAGCCAAAAATTTCCGTCCGCGTTCTTGGGGATTTCGGGGGAGGATTTTTTTTTTTTTCGCAAAATTCGCTACAAAAAATTCCGTAAATTAATGTTCGGAAATTTGAACAAAGTTCGCAACGCATTGAAATGTAATCAATTAACGCAAGGTAAACAGTTTAATAAAAAACACGTTAAGCGGTGTTGACGAAGATAAAAACTTGCTCTTTTATTTTATTACCAAGCCGAATTAACCCCACACATTAACAACTACATTATAGGAGATTGTTGTCATGAAAAAACTGCTATTAGCATTGTCCGCCGCCGCTGCCGCGTTTGCGTCGGACGGTTTGTGCGCAACGGTAACGTTGGATGTTTCCGCAAACACAAGTCCCGAAAACGCGGCAATTCTCGACGGTTCGGACGTTATTTTGAAAACGAACCGCCTTAACTCCGAAATGACATCGTGGGTCGATTACTATCTGAAATCCTCCACCGACACCCTCGGCACTCTTGTTTATAGTTCCGGCGGCAAGGGATACCATGCCAACTACCACATTCTGCTCGAAAAGGACGCGTCGTTTTCCGCGCTTGAAAATTTCATGTACAACGGACAAGGCGGCAAGAATTCGTCCACGGGATATTCGCTCGAATCGGCGGACGGCTCGGCAATCACCGTCAAGGCGACGAACGAGGAGGGCTTTAAAGTCAATTTGGATACCGACGACGCCGACTATGTCAACGGCAATACTCCGCTTGGCAAGACAGGCAGAACTTTCACAATCGGCAAAAATGTAACGCTTGAAACCAAGTCGGCAAATGTAATCGGCAAGCTGAGAACGTCCGAGGCTTCGTACACCGACTCCATGTTCTATGTAGACGGCACGCTCAATCTTACGGGCACCAAGGTTGATTCGCTTGTGCTGAACAATACGAACATGACCGTAAGAAGCGGCGGTGAAATCCAAAACAAGGGCAAACTGAGCGTTTTAAACGGTTCTTCCTTTACAATCGACAACGGCGCGACCGTTTATATTACTCCCGACGATTCGTTCACGACCACCGTGCTGGGAGGCGCGTCTACCATGACCGTTAACGGCTCGTACTCAAACATGTCTGGCACTCAGGTTTACACAGGGGCAAAACTTATTGTCGGCGAAACGGGCGTCATGACAGGCATGGCGGCAGTCTACGGCGGCTCGTTCGAGCTTAACGGCACGCTCAACGGCAATATCGCAACGAGCGGCGGTTCGATAAGCTTCGGCGAAAATGTAGATTTTTCGAAACGCGCTCTCGAACTCCGCAGCTCGCGCGATGGCGATATCAAATTCGTTTCCGACGGTCTTGTCGGCACGATGCGAACGCAGGCGAAGTCCGGCGTTTCCAGACTTGCCGTAGCCGACGGCAAAACGCTTACCGCTAACTACATTACGGTAAACAATGAAACGGAATTGAACATTTCGGGGCATGTTGTGTATGCCAGCAGCGGTTCCGATTACGATAAATATGCCAATACCGTCGCGAACGAATGGGTCTTGGGCTCTCTTACAATCGGCAAAAACGGGGTTTTGGACATCAACAACACCCTCGCGGCGGCATGGTCGTACGGTAGCCTGACATCTCTTGCGAATATTAACATCGCGGGCGGCACGCTTAATCTTACGGGCAAGACGAACTCTCTGACGGGCATCGTCAAGTTGGGTTCGCTCAACATTACGGACGGCGGCACACTTGCAATGAAAACAAGCAACACTTCGCTTGTAATCGCAAATGGCGGTACTGTTTCGGTTGACGAAACCTCGAAAATCGCAAGCAACCACATCCTGTTTTCTCAGGCGGTAAACGGGAACTACACCGGCTACGACAGACAAAAGGAATTGTACTTGGGCGGCGGTTCGTCCTACACGGGCAGAATTGCAGTCATGAGAACTTCCAACAATGTTCTCACCCTTGCCGACGGAGAGGCTTACAACTTCACGATGCTTGCCTTCAAGGGCTACGCGGGAAGCAATGCAGGCGAGGCTGTCGATTTGACAATCAACCTCGGCGGGGCGTCGCTCTTGCACATCGGAACGCTTCAACCCGACGACGGCGGCGCGGCGGACACCCTCGCAAACCTCATCTTGACGGACTTCGCAAACGATATTGTCAAAATCGACGACCTCCAAATGGATAGCGGTTGCGATATTTCGGGCGGCGTGATTACAAAGGGTAAATCCACAATCACGATTATCGCGTACGACAAGTCGGGCGAATTGCTCAGCGGCGGCGTCTGGCAGCACCAAAACGGCTACCTCAACTACGTGATACCCGAACCCGCGGAATGGGCGGCGATTTTCGGGGCAATCGCGCTTGCTATGGCGGTCTACCGCCGCAGAAAATAGGTTTGTAAATCTCCTCAAAAACCGCGTCTTCAGACGCGGTTTTTTTGTGCCCACACGCGCTGTGTTGCGCCCATCCACACCCGCCACGTTGCGCTCGTTCGCGTCCTGCTGTGCTCGCATTTCGCCCGTGCCTGCTGCGCCCTCGTTGCTTACTGCTTCGACGCTCTTTGCCGCTTGTCCGCAAAAATTAAGTAGCGCGCCTTGCCACGCGCAAACACAACGCGCCGCGCCGCAAGCGGCATGCTCTCCGTTTTATTCGGCAAAATCAGCCCGCGTCTGCGCCCGCAAAAAACTCCGCCGTGTTTGGGCGGAGTTTGCGGAAACCGTGCGGAAAGTTGCCGCGCTATTTTATGAGTTTCGCCTTTTTCAGGTAGGCGGAGATTTCCCTTGTAAGGTAGTCGAACGCTTCGTCAACAGTGTCGGCGTAGACGAAGAAGTCGAGGTCGTCGCGCGTGATTACGTCCGCCTTTATGAGCGTTTCGAAGTTCAGGCAGCCCTTCCAGAATTTGCGTCCGAACAGGATTGTCGGGATTTTCCTCGCTGTCTTGCGCGTTTTCATCAGCGTGAACACTTCGAAAAATTCGTCGAAAGTTCCCGTCCCTCCGGGGAACACTACGAGAGCCTTTGCGAAGAACAGCAGCCAGAATTTGCGCATGAGGAAGTAGTGGAAGTTCACCCACACGCCCTTGTCAACATACGGGTTTCTGCGCTGTTCGTCGGTGATGAGGATTGTCGCCCCCACCGGCGTGCCTCCGGCGATGTGCGCGCCCTTGCCCGCGGCCTCCATGATGCCGGGGCCGCCGCCCGTCATGATGTAGAATTTCTGGTCGTCGGGGAGGGGAAGCATGTTGAACCATTCTTGGAGTCTGCGGGCAAGTTCGCATGCGGCGGTGTAGTATTTCGACATCGCGACCGCTTCTTTTGCGGCGGCGAGTTTCTGTTTGTATTCCGCCGTTTTTGCGGGGCGTTTTTTCAGTTCGGCGAGAGCCTCCTTCGCGTCCTCCTCAGGCTTAATCCGTGCCGAGCCGAAGAATGTGATTGTGTTCTGGATTTTCTCCTTTTCGAAAATGAATGCCGGCGAGAGGAGGTCGCGCATGATGCGCATGAGTCTCGGCGACACGTCCGAGAACAGGCATTCTATCGGCTGTTCGCTGCTGATTTGTTCGTCTTCAAGCGCGACGTTTTTCACCACAACCCTGTGCTGGTTTTTTTTAGTCCTGATTTTTTTGTCCGCCATATTCTTTCCTTTCGGCATTTGTTTTTATCGAAAAAAAAAGGCGGGGATTGCATCCTGCGACGCAAATGCCCGCCTTTAAAATTCTACGGAATGCTATTTTTCGGCATTCGTGTTGATTTCGTTGATTGCGCCCGCGGCTTCCGTCATTACGGGTTCGGCTGTGTCGGCGCGGTTGACGACCACGGGAACTGTCGTTTCGTTGAAGCCCAGACCGTTGACGTAGAGGAATCCCTTTCCGGGGGCGGCGGCTTTGAGCATTACGCTGACCGAGCTTTGTCCTTCGGGGACTACGACGTCGTCCATAATTATCGAGCTTGGAATGTTCGTCTTTACGTCAATCGGGTATCCGCCCTTGGGGGCTTTGAAGCCGATGTCGAAAATCATGTTGACGATGTCGCCGCCAGCGAGCGTGATTGACGAGGGCGAAACGCCCATTTTTGCGGTGTCGACGCGGAACGCGCCAATCCAGATTTCGCCTTTTTCGCCGATGAGTTCGACGTCGTATGTCTTGCCCGATTTCAGCGGGGGAACCACGAAGCTGAGCGTGGAGCGCGAGAGGTATTCGGTGTCGGCGTCCACGCCGCCCACGCGGATAACGTCCTGCTTGTCGAAGCCGCGTCCGAGAACCGTGACCGACGCGCCCACGGGGCCGCGTTCGTTTTGCATGTTCACTATATAGCGCGTCGCGGGTTTGAGCGTGTAGACCGTGGGGCTTTTCATTTCGCGGTCTTTCTTTACGCCGTCGATGTTGTTCGACACTTTATATTTCAGCAGAAAGTAGTATTTCGCCTCGTTTCTTCCCTTCGGGAGGGTGTAGTCGTACTCGTAGAGGCGGTCGTACTTCATGTCCTTGATTTCCTTCATGGGGATAATCTGTTCGTCGATTACCACGAAGGGTTCGATGGAGTCGCGCACAAGCGAGCCGTCGTTGATGTATGCGCTCATGCTGAGCGTATACACGCGCGAGGAGTTTTCGGGTACGCGTTCGGGCGTGAGGTTTGTAAGCCCCGAACAGCCCGCCGCGAGCATTGCGGCGGCCGCCGCGCATACGGATACAAATTTCTTTGCTTTATTCATAGGTTTAAAATAATGTCGCATCTATATAAAAAAAAGTCCGACGTATGCAAGACATTTTCGAAAATTTCGGAATATATCTACACGTTCCGTTTTGCGCCCAGAGCTGCGACTACTGCCGCTTCTACAAGCGCGCTCCGACTTCCGCCGACCTCGACGCGTTCGTGCGCGGCGTGGGCGCGGAAATCGCCCTGCGCAAGTCGCTAAACGGTGGGAGTTTGCCGCGCCCGCAGACCATGTTTTGGGGCGGAGGAACGCCGTCGGTTCTCGACGAACGGAGGATTGAAACGCTTGCGGAGTCTTTCGACGGGCTTCTGCCGACGGACGAATGGACTGTCGAAGTTGCGCCGACCAACGCCACGCGGGCGCGTTTGGAGGCGTTCAAGCGCGTCGGGGTGTCCCGCATTTCGATGGGCGTGCAGAGTTTCGACGAAGGCACGCTGCGCGTTCTCGGCCGCAGGCATACGCTCAAAGCCACGATGGAGGCGATTGGGCGCGTTGCCGACGCGGGCTTTCCGCATTTTTCGATAGACCTGATTTTCGGCGCGGAGGGGCAGACTCCCGAAGCGTGGCTTGCCGACATAGACAAAGCCGCCGTCTGCCCCGTCGACCACATCAGCGCGTACTGTCTCGAATTCGAGAGCGCGACGTCGTGCTGCGGCGGGCGCGGCGGCGACTACGCCAATGCGGAGCGCGAGGGCGACTTTCTCGAAATAGCTTTCGGCAGGCTTCCCGAGCTCGGTTTTGGGCAGTACGAAATTTCGAACTACGCCAAGGGCGGCGCGAGGTGTCTGCACAACCTTTCAACTTGGCACATGGCGCAGTGGCTCGGCTTCGGGCCTGCGGGGGCGTCGCAGTTCGGGGGGCGGCGTTTCCGCAACGCGCCCGATTTCGGAACGTGGCTTTGCGGCGTAAACGCGGGCGTTCCCGCGGAATGCGACGTTGTGCCGCTCGACGATTCCGAGATGTTTTCGAGCGCGTTGATTTTCGGGCTGCGCATGAACGACGGCGTCGATTTCGATTTATTGCGCCGCCGCTTTCCGTCGGCAGATTCCGAAAAATACCGCGAGCCGCTCGCGTTTCTTGCGTCGCAAAACCTGCTTGAAATCGACGGCGGGAGAATCCGCCTTACGCAGAGCGGGAGGCTTGTGGCGGACGCCGTGGCGGTCGAGCTTTTGTAGCCTTGCGCCGTTTTCGCGGGGGCGTGCCGTGTGTTGTGTTTGCTTTGCGGAGTGTCGGTCAAAGCGGGCGCAAAAAAACGCCGCGCATTTTGCAATGCGCGGCGTTTGCTTTTTTCGGTCGGGGCGGAGTGGCGCGTTTGCGCCGTGCGCCCCGATTCGAAGGAGGGCTTAGTCTTGAAGTTCCTTTTCGGTGAACTTCATGGTGTCGCCCTCCCTGATTTTTCCCGAAATGATTGCGCGGGCGAGCGGGTTTTCAATCTTGTTGTTGATTACCCGTTTGAGCGGACGCGCCCCGTAGAGCGGGTCGTAAGCCTTGTCGGCGAGGAACTCGTACGCTTTCTTGGTAAGCTCTACTTTTATGTTCTGCGCTTCGAGCCGCTTGTTGAGCGAGTCTATTTGCAGTTTTACAATCTTTACGATTTCGTCGAGCTGCAATGCCTTGAAGATTACGATGTCGTCGATTCTGTTGAGGAATTCGGGCTTGAAGTGGGCGCGGACTTCGGTCATGACGGCTTCCCGCGCGGAGGCGGAAAGCTCGCCCTTGTCGTCGAGCGCGCCGTCGGTGATGAAGCGCGCGCCGATGTTGGAGGTCATGATGATTACCGTGTTTTTGAAGTCCACCCTGCGTCCCTGCGAGTCGGTCAGAATGCCGTCGTCGAGCACTTGCAGCAGCGTGTTGAGCACTTCGGGGTGCGCCTTTTCGATTTCGTCGAAGAGAACCACGCTGTACGGTCTGCGCCGCACCGCTTCGGTGAGCTGCCCTCCCTGTTCGTAGCCGACGTAGCCGGGGGGCGCGCCGATTAGCCGCGCGACGGAGTGCTTTTCCATGTACTCGGACATGTCGATTCTGACGATATTGTCCTCGCTGTTGAAAAGAGCCTCCGAAAGCGTTTTTGCAAGCTCTGTTTTGCCGACGCCCGTGGGTCCCAAGAACATGAAAGAGCCTGTCGGGCGTTTTGGGTCTTGGATTCCCGCGCGCGACCTGAGGATTGCGTCGGAAACGCTGTCCACAGCCTCCGACTGTCCTATTACCCTCTTGTGGAGGATTTCGGGGAGTTTAAGCAGTTTCTCGCGCTCGGTTTCGAGCAGCTTTTTGACGGGAATGCCTGTCCAGTCGGCGACGATTGCCGCGATTTCGTCCGCGCTGACGCTTTCCTTAACGAGCGCGGATTCGCTCATTTCCTCGCTCATCGCCTTTTTGAGGGCTTCTTCGAGCTTCGGAAGTTCGCCGTATTTTATTTCCGCCGCCTGCGTGAGGTTGTACTCGCGTTCGGCGCGTTCCATCTTGATTTTTGCGGCTTCGATTTGCTCGCGGAGTTTTACGGCTTTGTCGGTCGCCTGTTTTTCCTCTTCCCACTGCGCTTTCATGGCGTTCGCCTTTTCGCGCATTTCGGCGAGTTCCCTGCGGACTTCGGCGAGCCGCTTGTCGTCGTGCTCCTCTTTCACGAGGGCGGTTTCCTCTATTTCGAGCCTGCGGAGTTTTCTCAGCAGGAGGTCGAGCTCCGCGGGCATGGAGTCGAGCTGCGTTTTGATTCTCGCGCAAGCTTCGTCGACGAGGTCGATTGCCTTGTCGGGGAGCTGTCTGCCAGTGATGTACCTGTTGCTGAGGTTTGCCGCCTCCACGAGGGCGCGGTCCTGAATGTGCACGCCGTGGAATGTTTCGAAACGCTCTTTAAGTCCGCGCAAAATTGCGATGCTCGTTTCGACGTCGGGTTCGGCGACGTACACGCTCTGGAATCTGCGTTCGAGGGCGGGATCTTTTTCGATGTACTGGCGGTATTCGTCGAGTGTGGTAGCTCCCACGCAGCGGAGTTCGCCGCGGGCGAGCATGGGTTTTAGCATGTTCGAAGCGTCCATTGAACCCTCCGACTTTCCCGCGCCGACAATCGTATGGAGCTCGTCGATGAACAGGATTATCTTGCCCTCCGACTCCTTCACCTTGTTGAGGACTGCTTTCAGCCTTTCCTCGAATTCGCCGCGGTATTTTGCGCCCGCGATAAGCGAGCCCATGTCGAGCGCGAAGACCGTCTTGTCTTTCAGCCCTTCGGGAACGTCGCGGCGGACAATTCGCTGCGCCAAGCCCTCGGCGATTGCGGTTTTGCCCACGCCGGGTTCGCCGATGAGAACGGGGTTGTTTTTCGTCTTTCTCGAAAGTATTCTTATTACCCTGCTAATTTCGTCGTCCCTGCCGATGACGGGGTCGAGCTTGCCCTCGCGGGCGAGCATTACAAGGTTTGCGCCGTACTTTTCAAGCACGTCGTAGGTCGCCTCCGGCGTCTTTGTGTTGACGTGCGCCGACCCGCGCATTTGCGAGACAACTTCCTCCACTCCCGAACGCGTTATTTGCAGGCTTCTGAACAGGTTTGCAATCTCCTGAGGATCGGGTTTTTCGACGATTGCAATCAAAAGGTGTTCGGTCGAAACGAAGTCGTCGGACATCTGTTTTGCGATTGATGCGGCGCGGTCGAGCGTTGCCGACAGCCCCGTGCTGAGATAGGGGTCGGTATTCGATCCGCCGACTTTCGGAAGGTTGTCGAGAACGCGGCGAATACCAAGTTCGAGCGCGGAGCGTTTGTCCGAGCCGAGCTTGTTGAGAATAGAGCCTACAATTCCGCCCTCCTGCGCAATCAAGCTTGCAAGGAGGTGTACTTGCAGGATTTCCGTGTTCCCGCGCTCCTTTGCGATTTCGCTTGCGCCTTTGAGTGCTTCAAGGCTCTTTTCCGTAAATTTTTCTGCGTCAATATTACTCATATTGCCTTTCGAATAGCAGTCTGTGTGCCAGTTCGCAACGGAATGATTACAAGGCAAAAACGCAAATGAGCGCGTCCGCTGCTGTGCCATTTTTTCCCTAACTTGTGCCAAGTTTGGCACAAGCGCGGTGCGGGCGAAAAAACAGTCCCCAAAATTCGGCTTAGATATTGCGCGGCGGGCGGGCGCAAAAAAACACGGGCCTGAACCCGTGCTTTTGTCTGTCGGCGTTTGGGAGCCGACGCGTTGCGGGGGCGGAAGCCCCCCGTTTTTGCGAGTCGCAAAGACTACGCCTTGTTCGCCGAACCGAGGACGTTTTCGACCTTGTGCATGTAGAGCTTTTTGAGCTCGTCGCGCGCGGGGCCGAGGTATTTGCGGGGGTCGAATTCCGCGGGCTTTTCGACGAATACCTTGCGGATTGCCGCAGTCATCGCCAGACGGCCGTCGGAGTCGATGTTGATTTTGCAAACCGCCGACTTCGCAGCTTCGCGGAGCTGTTCTTCGGGGATACCGACCGCCGCTTCGAGCTTGCCGCCGTATTTGTTGATTTCGTCAACATACTGCTGCGGAACCGAGGACGAACCGTGGAGGACAATCGGGAAGCCGGGAATGCGCTTTTCGATTTCTTTGAGAATGTCGAAGCGGAGCGGCGGCGGAACGAGGCGGCCGTTTTCGTCGCGCGTGCACTGTTCGGGCTTGAACTTGTACGCGCCGTGCGATGTGCCGATGGAAATTGCCAGCGAGTCTACGCCCGTCTTGCTTACGAAGTCTTCGACTTCTTCGGGGCGCGTGTACGAGTGCGTTTCGTGCGAAACTTCGTCTTCGATGCCCGCGAGGACGCCGAGTTCGCCTTCGACCGTGACATCGTGGGCGTGCGCGAATTCAACGACCTTCTTTGTGAGGGCGACGTTGTCGTCGTACGAGTGCGCCGAGCCGTCGATCATGACCGACGAGAAACCGTATTCAACGCACGATTTGCAGAGTTCGAAAGTGTCGCCGTGGTCGAGGTGGAGGACAATCGGAATATTGCAGCCGAGTTCCTTTGCGTATTCGCACGCGCCCTGCGCCATGTAGCGGAGGATCGTCTGGTTTGCGTATTTACGCGCGCCGCTCGAAACCTGCAGGATAACGGGGGACTTTTTTTCGACGCAAGCCTGAACGATGGCCTGCATTTGTTCCATGTTGTTGAAGTTAAACGCGGGAATCGCATAATGACCTGCGATTGCTTTTTTGAAAAGCTCGCGCGTGTTAACAAGACCTAATTCTTTGTACGATACCATAATAATACACTTTCTGGTTAAAGAAGTCGTCAATACTGTTGCGCAATAAAATTAATGCAACAAAAAAAATTCTCCGCATGCGCCGTATTTTTTCCGATAGGGGTAGGGGCGGCTTCTCGAAAAAATCGGCTTGCGCCGCGCTCGGCTTAAATTCCGAGCTTTAAAAATCCGCACGAAAGGGCGTTTTTATGAAAAAGACAACTGGGATATTCTGTGCGCTCGCCGCGCTGTTTTCGGCGTCGTGCTGTTCGCATTCGGGGGCTTCGGGTCATGCGCTTCCCGAAGTAGATTTGAGCCGCTACGCGGGCAAATGGTACGAGGTTGCGCGGTTCGAAAACTTCTTCCAGCACGGCTTGCGCGACTGTTCCGCCGTCTACGAGCTTATGCCCGACGGCCGCGTTCGCGTTGTAAATTCGGGCGCTGCGCCCGACGGCTCGCGGCGGGAATCGACCGGCATTGCGTATGTGCCGAACCCCGCGAAGAGCGCGGAGCTTAGGGTGTCGTTCTTCCGCCCGTTTTACTCCGACTACATTGTGCTTGCGCGGGGCGGCGGCTACGAGTGGTCGCTCGTGGGCGCGTCGGACAAAAAATATTTGTGGATACTTTCGCGGACTCCGACCCTCCCGAAGCCCGTCTTGGCGGAAATTCTCGGCCGCGCCGAAAAGCTTGGCTACGACGTAAAAAAGCTTGTCTACAACGCGCCCTGACAGCCCGCATGCGCGTTTTTTTGCGCTGCTGCAATCCGAATTTGTTTGACCGCCGCGCCGAAGCGCGTAGCGTGGCTTCCCTATACAACAATAAATATGCGCACGGGAAAATTATCTTTTTTGATTGCGGCGGCGTGTCTTGCGCCCGCCTTTTCTTTCGCCGAATGGAGCGTTTCTTTCGACGAAAAAACTTCGGTTCTAAGCGCCGAAAACGACGGCGTGTCGGTCAGCGGCGAGCTTTTGTTCGAGTCGGACGGCAAAAAGTGGGGCGTGGTAAATTCGCGCGACGGCGTGAAGAACCGCTTTGCGCTGGTCGACGCCAAGGGGAACGTTCAAGGATACCTCGTCTTCCCGCGAAACAACGACACTCTGGAAATGCTTTTCTACCACCGAACCGCGCAGGCGTATTCGGGCAAAATGAAGCTCTGGGGGCGCATAAAAACCTCCGACGACTCCTTTGCGTGCCGAAGCAAGCCGGCCGACGGAGAGCGCGTGCTCGCCCTCGGCATAGGCGGAGCGGATTCGCTTTTGAACGACTCCGTGTTTGCGCCCGCCACCGACACCATGCTTTCGATGTCGGCGGGAGGGCTGAAAATTTCGACGCTTTCGCCGAAGTCGTACAAATTCGAGATGTCGGGCGAGATAGAAAAAAGCTCCCGCGCGAAGTTCGTTTTCGACCTGCGCAAAAACTATTTCAAAAACAGCTATGTTCCGTACTACAAGCCGCTCGACCGCAAAAACTGCCCGAAGACCCCCACGGGCTGGATGTCCTGGAACACATATTTCGACAAGGCGACCGCCGAAGACAACCTTGCGGAGGCCCGCGTGGGCAAAAAATTTTTGCAGCCGTTCGGCTGCGAAATCTGGTCGATAGAGTCGTGGCAGGGCAATTCCGACAAGCTGCCCGTGTCTAAGTTTTACCACCTCGATTTGGAGGTAAACGAAAAGCAGTTCCCCGACGGCATGAAGAAGCTCGCCGACGACATTCGCGCCCTCGGCTTCCGCCCGGGAATTTGGATTTCCCCATACGGAACGGGCAACCGCGACTTCTACGAAAAGCACAAAGACTGGTTTTTGCACGACGCAAACGGCAAGCCTATTTGGTCGTGGAACGGATTGTATACGATAGACCCGACCGTTCCCGAAGCCCTTGCGCACATAGAGGGAATCATGCGCAGGGCGTCGCGCGAGTGGGGCTACGAGTTCTTCAAAATCGACGGCATGTCGGGGCGCGACGCGGGCTACTGCGCGCACCTCTACGAGCGTCCGTCAATCCGCGCGCGCTTCAAGAATCCCAAGTGCGCAAACCCGTTCGAGCTTACCGTGCAGGCGTTCCGCAGGGGAATCGGCGGCGACAGGCTTTTCCTTGCGTGCCAGGGGCACACGTCGGGGCCCGAGGCGGCGTACGCCGAAATGGCGCGTACGGGCGCGGACATCGTGCACCCCAACAAGCCCGTCATGTGGAAAAACGTGCTCTTGCAGGGGCGTTGCACCGTCAACCAGATTTTCACGCACAACATCTCGATGATTGCCGACCCAGACACCGTGCTTGTCCGCGACCTTCCGCTTGAAGAGGCTCGAACGACAGCCACAATCGTCGCGCTCCCCGGCCAGCTCACGTTCTTCGGCGACAAGCTCGCAAACCTTGCGCCCGACCGCATGAAGATTCTCCAACAGACGCTGCCCGCCGCCATTGTGCGCCCCGCCGCGCTCTATCCGTACTTCGACATGCTTCCCGTGTGGAATTTGGCGGTAAAACACCCCGTTTTGGGCGAATACAACGTCGTTGCGTTCTTCAACTGGGGCGACGAGGAAAAGCTCGTCGAGGCAAGCGCGAAAGAGCTCGGCATGCCCGAAGGTTCGTATACCTGCCGCGAATTTTGGACGGGCGAAACCTACACCAACTTCAATCCGCCCTACGCAATCCGTGTGCCCGCGCACGGAGTCCGCGTGCTCGTCGCCCGCCCGACGGTTGACCGCCCGCGCATTCTCGCAACCGACCGCCACATTGCGCAGACGAATTTCGAAATTCTCGACGAAAAGTGGGACGCCAAAACAAAGACGCTCAAAGGCAAAATCGCCCTTGTGGACGGCTTCCCGACGACGGTTGCAATCCACGTTCCTGCGCGCTTTGTGTTCAAGTCAGCGAAAGCGTCGGGCGCGAAGATGTCGGCAAAGCCCGACAACAATTCGGTGGAGCTTAGCCTGCTGAAATCGCCCGACAACAAGGAGGGCTTTGCGAAGTTTGAGCTGAAATTTTAGCGTCCGCGCGGCTTTTGCGCCGAACGCCGCCCCTTGCCGAACGCCGGCGGGCGGCGTTTTTTTTGCGTTCGCGCGGCGTGTTTCGATGCGAATTTGCTTGCGCTTTGCGCCGTTTTTGTGAGAGCTTTTTTTTCGAAGACTGCGGAGCAGGCATTCGCTCGGTTCGCCGAGAGGAAAGTCCGGACACCACAGGGCGGAACTCCGTTTGAAAGGACGGGGCGGCGGCGGAAAACGCCTCCGCATGGATAGTGCAACAGAAAATATACCGCCGCGCAAGCGGTAAGGGTGAAAAGGGGGTGTAAGAGACCACCGCCGTCGGAGCAATCCCGACGGGCATTGCAAACCCAGTTCGGTGCAAGACAATGTAGGGTGTGGGGCGGCTCGTCCATAACACATCGGGTATGTCGCACTCCGCAAGGAGGCGCGGGGTCGGAGCAATCCGCCCGCGCAGATAAATGAATGCCGGTTCGCAAGAGCCACAGAATCCGGCTTACGCTCCGCAGTCTTCCCTTTTTTGCGGCGCGTCGCGATTTTTTTTGAAGCGCGGCGCGCTTTGTTTGCCCGCGGATTTTGTTTTTATCGCGGCGTGCCTTGCGGGCGGCTTGCGCTTTGTTTTGGGCGAAGCGCGTTTTGTAGTGTATCGCACTTTGGGGGCGTGCCATTTTTTGCGTTGCGCGTCGCGGAATTTTTGCGCAAAAAAGCCCCGCGTTTTTTTGAATGCGGGGCTTTTGCTTTGCCTTGTTTGTTCGGCTTTGTAGGGCTATCGGCGGGTTATTCGGCGTCCGCGCCTACGGGCGCAAGTTCGCCGATTCCCCAAGTATTGTCGCCTATGCCGATTATTTCGCCGTCTTCGCCGATGTCGAAGTCTCCGAGGTCGAGGTTCGGGTCGCCGCCTTCGAAGCCGATATTCGGGTTGTCATTGAAGTCGATGTTCGGGGCTTTGACTATTTCAACGGAATTTCCCGCCGCCTGCTCTGCGGTCTTCATCTCAAACGTGGTGGAGCAAGCGTAATATCTGGACACATTTTTTTTGCTTACGGCGTATTCGTTGCAGATTGCAGCTCCCTTAACAGACGCGGACGACTGGGTCTCGAACGCGATGGCATATTCGAATTCGAGCGTTTTCAAATCGTATATTGAGGGAGGTTTCGGGAGCTTGAACGTAATGATTGCCGTCGAGGGCGATTTTACGGCGTAAGTGTATGTGCCGCTTCCGAATTCAATTCCGTCGGAATTAAAGCATGTGAACTGCCGCTTTTTTGCGTCCGTAATTTTAAACGTCATGGTCGAGTAGAGCGTAGTCTTCGACTTAAACGTCATGCCGTCTTTGAGTTCGTTCGCCTTAAATGCGGGTACGTCAGGCTTGTAAAGGGTGATTCTGTCGGCGTAATCGAACGGCATTGTGCTTTCGCAAAGCATGTATGTGCCGTCGGCGTAGGACAGCTCGTATTTGAGCGTTTGCGCTTTTCCGAATTTGCCCTTGTAATCGTCAAAGGGTGTCAGGGTAATCGAGATGTCCGCCGAAACGGGCGAGGTTCTTTTGCAGGTGTATCTCACCTCTTTCTTCACCTTTCCGACCTTCGCCGCCATGCGCATGTTCGACTTGTCCGTAAAGATTGCGTTTGTGAACGCGCCGTCGATGTAGCCGACAAATCCGTAGCCTTCGAGCGAAACGGGCACGGGCGAATTCATAAGCTCCGCCGCGACCGTCTTGGACGCTTCCGAAGTCTGCGTTCCGAACTTGTTCGAGACTTCGCATTTGAAGAGCATGCTTGCCTCCCGCTTGTATTTGCCCTTTGCGACTTTGTATGTAGCCGCTCTCGCTCCGCGGATTTCCGCAAAGCTTGCGCCGCCGTCGGAGGACTCGTACCACTGGTACTTTATCGCCTTGCCGCTTGCGACCGCTTTAAGCTCGAAAGGATAGTCTATGAAGACCGTCTCCGTTTCGTCGCCGAGTTGCGTAATCAGGATTTCGTCGATTTTCGCAGGCTCGTTTGCGGTAATCAAGACCGCCGAGCTTGCGGCTTCGGGATAGATATAATTTCCTCTTTCGGTGCGGCTTACCGCCTTGCAGCGGAACTTGGCTTTCTGGGCTTCGTCGAGCGTGATTTTAAGGCTGCCGCTTTTGCCGCTTTGAAGCACCGACCAAGTCTTGCCGTTGTCGTCGCTCTTTTCCCAAATGTAGATTACGTTTACGCCCGTGGCCGCGCAGTTAAGCTCGAACTCGTTGCCAGCAATCACCGTCGCCGCCTTGGGTTGCGCGGTTATCTTAGCCGAGGGGTAGACCGTGAGCTTTGCCGCGTTTGAGACAATCGGCTTTTCGGACGCCGCGTTTGAGACAATGCAGCGGTAGCGTGCGCCGTTGAGCTTTGCCGTGGGATTTTTTACAACCAAAGTGCTGCAAACTCCCGATGTGCTTGCCGCGCCCGCGCTTTTCCAGTTGCTTTCGACTGCGGTGCTTTTGCCGACGTCGCAACGCTGCCACTGGAATTTGGGGTTTTCGCCCGAATCGGCTGAAAGGACAATGGAGAATGTTCCGGAGCTGTTTTTGTCGCCGCTAAACGCGTTTGCGGGTTGCGTCTCGATTTTCGCCGCAACCGCCCGCTTTATCGTGATTGGCTTAGATTCCACCGTGCCCGCGGCGTTGGAGACTTCAACCATGTACTGCTTGTTGAAGTCGGTAATTCTGGGCGTGGTGTAGCTTGCGGCTTTTGCGTTTTTGATGGGAGTCTTTTCGCCGCCAACAACTTCGTACCACTGGTATTTAAAGGGGGCTTTGCCGCTCGCCCTTGCGGTGAACTTTAACTTGCAGTCGGCGTCCTTGTATTTTTTGTCCGAGCCGTCGAAAACGTAGCGCGTTGTAAGCCCGACATCGACCGTCGTGCGCGGGTAGACCGAAACCGTGTAAACGCCAGTAGTCGCTTTTTTCCTGTCTCTACCCATTACTTCGAACTTGAATTTCATGGTCTCTTTTAGCTCTTTGATTTCGAGCGTATAAAGGTCACGGTATTGATATAAATATTGATGACTTGATGCTATTTTTAAGTCGTTTACTTCGTATTCGGGTGTCCAATTTTTGCCGTCTGTTGATACGAACCAGCAGGCGTACATTGAAGATTCCGTTGTTGATTGTGCCTCTGTTTCGGCTTCAAGCGTTATTGGGTCTCCCTCGAAAACCGCAAGGTTTGTCGCGCCTTTGGGCGAAATGATTTTCGTGCTGATTGTGCCGGCGGCAATCGCTCCCGCCGCAAAGATTTGCGCGGCTGCGAGTAGGAGTATTGTTGTCAGTTTTTTCATGGAATTTTCGTGTTGTTGGTTTTATTGGTTGTTCCAATATTCGCTCTACAAAATAAATTCGATCCTTATTTGTCAACAATAATCGGAGTCCGCTTTTCGGTGTCGGCGGGAAGCTCAAACGGGGGATTTGCAGCTTCGGGGAGGGCGGGTTGCTCAAAATTTGTTTGACCTAAGGGGGGAAAATAGTTTAATCGACTTCATGAAATCTATGAAAAGTTTGTTTATCGCTTTATTCGCGGCGGCTCTGCTTCCGACTTCCCTCTTCGCAAAAGCAGACCCCGTGAGCGTCTCGAAAATCGAGTTCAAAAGACTGCAACCCTCCGACATCTTGGCGTCGCCCGGGCAGTGGACGCGAATCATGGTCGAAGTTGCTGGCAACGAAAACCCCGACGACAAGTCGAACAACGAGCAGTGGGTGCGCGATGTAGAAGTTGCGCTGACTCTCGTATACCTCGACGAAAAGGCTAAAAAGTCGGAGCGCAACAAGCCCGAAAACATGATTGTGCTAAAAAACAAGGCAAAGCTCTTCGCGGTAAAATGCAACCAGAAAGTCCCCGTTGTATTCTATATACCGCCGGAGGCGTTCCCCATTTACAGGCTATCAAAAGACCCCTTTGCGTACAGCATAGAGCTTAGCGTTGGCGGCACGCCCGTGGCGCTCTCGCGCGAGAACATGAAGACGATGCTTTCCAAAAATATCGCGCGTTCGACAGACGTAAAGAAAGTCTACGACAGCTACCAGAAGCTTGTGCAGTCGGCATCCGCCGCCAACGAAAACGTGCTCATGACCCTGCGCGACGTTCCCCTGAACGTCCAACGCTACGAGTACAACAAGACCAGCGGCGCAATTCCCACCTATTTGCCGACCAAATAGCCACTTGCAATCCGTCGGGCGCGGGAAGCCCCCGGCGGATTCGTTTTTTTCGCATTTTGCGGAAAAAATTGCTTTACTATAAAGGGGCGGTTTTGATAGTTTCAACAAATACCCCGCAAACAATTTTGCTCCTATCCCAATTTAAAAAAGAGAAATGGCTCAAAAAAATAAGCTCATAATAAACTGTCAGGCCACGCATGTCACTGCGGCGAAGTTCTCGGCGCAGAACGGCAGGCTGGTGCTTGAAGATTTCAAAATGCAGGAGCTTTCCTACGACTATTCCGTTCAGGAAGACTGGTTGGAAGCTCTGCGTTCGGCGTTAAAATCGATGAACGTTTCGGGCAGGGCGACGGTTATCGCCCCCTCGATGCTCCTGCTTACAAAGACAATCAAAATTCCCCATGTGGACGCCGCCCGCCAAAAGGAGGTCGTTTCGTTCGAGGCGGAAAAGAACATTCCGTACCCCATCAACGAAGTCTCGTGGGACTATCAGGTGATTGCCGACGACGGCATTGAAACCGAAATTTTCCTCGCCTCCATGAAGTCGAGCGCGGCGGACGAATTCTGCGCGGCGCTGGCGTCGGTGGGAATCGTAGCCGACACTATCGAGGCGTCGTCGATTCTCGACTACAACACTTGGAAGTACTGCGGTCTTGAAAGCGACGTCGTTCTGCTCAACGTGGGCGCGCGGTTCTCGAACATGCTTGTCGTGCGCGACGACGGGCTTTTCGCCCGCAGCATTCCCGTCGGCGGCAACGCCCTCACTCAGGCGATTGCGGACTCGATGGGGCAGAGCTTCGATTTTGTCGAAGACCTCAAATGCAAATATTTCAAGAATAACGAGGACGTCGAAATGTCGTCCACGGCGTCGAGCGCGGCGGAACACTTCACTTCGAACGCCAAGAGCGTAATGCAGAGAATCGGCTTGGAGCTGAAACGCTCGATTCTCAACTACCGCAGAACGGGGCGCGTGGCGACTCCGAAGAAAATCTACCTCACGGGCAGAGGCTCGCTCCTCCCCGGCTTCGCCGAATACATCGCCGAAGACGAGAAGATGGACGTGGAATTTTTGGACTCGCTCGCAAACGTCTCCGTTTCGGCGGGCGTGAATCAGGCGCTTCTCAACGCCTGCTCTCAGCAGATGAGCGAACTCGTCGGCGAGGCTGCGCGAATGGTGGTGCAGGGCGCGATGGGTGTAAACCTTTTGCCCAGGCACATTATAGAGGAAACCGAGTTCGCGGCGAAGCGACCGCTCATGGTTTTGGGCGCGGCGTTGCTCGCGCTGGCGGCTGTTCCCCCGTTCCTTTTCGTATCGGGCGCGATTTCGTCGGACAAGGCGTACATCGCAAAATTCGCCGAAAGCACGCCCGCAATCAACGAGCGAATTGAAGAGCTTCAAAACAACGAAAAGGAAGTAAAGCTTCTCTCCTCGAAAATAGAGGGCTTGGAGGGCTTGGCGAAATCAAAGTCGAACTGGATTAACCTGTTCATCGACATCGAGCAGAAACTCATGGAGCAGAAGGACGTTTGGCTCGACAAGCTGCACGTCGTGCGCTCCGCCGACCCGAAAAAGCCCATGTACAATCTGGAACTTTCGGGACGCCTGCTTTTGCGCGACGCCAATCCCGACGACCCCGAAGCCTACGACACAAACAAGGCTATCGAACGCATAAACAAGCTGCTCGACTCCTTCAAAAGCTCGTCGTTCATCAAGGATTACTCGAACGTCAGGACAGACCCGACAAACCCCAGAATCTTGAAGTTCGACTTCACTTTGACGGTAAACCCCGACAAGCCCATATAATTTATTGCGGAGAGAAAAATCCCTATGAAATACTTTAAGAAATATCCCCTGTTTTTCGTCGTGACGGCGGTGTTGCTTCTCGCGTTTGCGGGCATGGCGGGCTTCGACGTCTACCTGAATTCGCAGCGCGCAACGGTCTCTAAAAAACTCTCGCGCGAAATGAATTCGTACAGAGACGCCCTCGCGGACGATCCCACGCAAAAGGCAATCGACGCGTCGAAGTCTAACATCGACAAACTCAAAGGCCACTTGGCATTTCTCGAAAAAGACCTGACCCGCGCGTCGGCGTCAATCTTCAAGCCGCTCACCGCGAAAGAGGGCTACCAGCTGGTCGAACAGCTCCGCGGCTTCGTAAACTCGTGGCGCAAAGAGGCAAGAAAGCTCGAAATCGACCTTTCCGACTCTATGGATTTCGGCTTCAAAAAATACGTAGCTCCCAACGCTGAACCCCCGAAGGAAGAGGCACTTGCGGCAATTTGGAAGCAGGCTTGCGTCCTCAACTATGTGAATAAAAAACTTTTCGCATGCAAGTCGGACAAGTCGCCGATGTGGATTCTGAACGTCCAGCGCGAACTCCTCCCCGAAGAGGGCGTCAAGGACGACGGCAAACAACGCCGCAACGCTCGCGCCCGCCGCAATGCGGACTCGCAGTCGGGCGACAACTTCAAAATCGACCCCGCAATCACCGCCCGCAAGGCCGGCAGTCTCGATACGATTGCATACAAATTCACGTTCGCAGGGCACACCGACGTGCTCCGCAGATTCCTCAACCAGCTCAAAGATTTCGACGCAATGCTCGTTGTGCGCAGTATCGACGTAAAACCCGCCGACTACTCCCAGCTCGAACAGCTCAAAGAAAAGCCCTCCGACGATTTCGGAGACGCCAACGCGCAGTCCGCGCCCACGGGTCTTGACGCAATCTTCGGCGCGGCGGCAAACGCCGAAGCGGCCGCCGCCGCCCAGACCGACGGCTCGGACCAGCAGCAACAGCAGCAGGCGTCGCGCACGCCTGTTGTAACCGACAACGTTTCGGAATTTACGGTTGTAATAGAATACGTCGAGGTCGTAAAGCCCGACCAAAACAAAAAGCCCGCCGCCGAAGCTAAATAAAGGAACGCGATATGAAATATTACGACAAAATTTTCTTTCTGGTATCGCTTGTTGTGCTCGGCGCATCGTGCGGATACTATGTAATGAACAAACCCAAAATCGCCGAATCGGCGGACAAGGCGGAGGCGTTGCTCGCAAAAAAGGCGAAAGGCATGGAATGGAAGGAAGTGGCCGTTCCGCGCTTGGAAATCAAGCCGATTGAATGGCCGGAAGTCCGCCCGCAGGACGAAGACGGCAGATGGTTCTTCCAGGTCTTCACGCCCCCGCAAATCTGGGTCGACGAAGACGGCAAATTCATCACGGAATCGCCGCTTATCAAGGCGATGGCGCGGCAGTCGTTCGCGCTCAAATTCGGCGGAATCTCGAACGAACCGTACCCGATTAAATACGTCGGCGCAATGGGCAGCTTTGAAAACCCGCTCATCCAGCTTCGCAACGAATCGACTAAGGCGTTCTTCAACGCCCGCCTCAACCAGCCCGTGACAATGCAGGTAATGGGCAAAAACGGCACGGCGGAAACGGTCGATGTCGGGCTGGTTGTAAAATCGTTCGACCGCCAGCGCGTAAAGAACGCCGACAATACGATTGCGCAGGTTGTGAAAGTCGTTTTGTTCGACAAAAAATTGGGCAAGGAAATCACGGTGTATTCGAATAAACCGACCGTGATTGAGGACAGTCGCAGAATGACGTTCCTGCTGCCCGACGGCGGCCAGTGGCACGTGAAGGGCGCGGGCGAATCGAAGGAAGTCGCCAACGCGACATACACAGTAAAGTCGGTTGATTTTGACAAAGGAAGCGCGGTAGTGGAAATGGTACCCTCCGATAAAGACATTACTCCGCAAACCATGACTTTGTCAGAAGCGGGCGTCGCGCCCGTAAAAAAATCGAAAAGATAAAAATAATTCTTTAATTTTTTCGAAAAACGTCTACATTAATTCTCCAACAAATTACAAATACAGCTAATATGAAAATAAACAGAATCCAGAAACGGGCGGCAGTGGCGGCTATAATGGCGTGCACGGCGTTCGCGGGCGTGGCGTTCGCCGCACAGGCAGACAATACGCAAGAGAAAATACGCTTGATGGTTACGGCCGTTCAGGCGCGCGACAGCGGCGACTTTAAGGCGTCGAAACAGGCTCTCGAAGAGCTTGTGAAGCTCGCACCGAACGACGAAAGCGTACAGCGCATGCTCGCAGACGTCAACGCCGATATCGAACGCCAGTCCAAGGGCGAAACGCCCGTTTTGACGGGTCAGGTTGCGGCGGACAAGGTTGAAGCGGCGCAGAAAGTCGCAAAGGAAGAAGCCGTAAAGGCGGAAGCTGAAAAAGCCGAAGCCCCCTCAGACGCAGTAGTCTCGGAGGCGACCCGCAAACAACAGCTCTCGATTCTCGCGGCTTTCGACCTCATCGACGAAGCCTACGACGCAATGGATTCGGGTAACTGGGACGTCGCGACGGAAAAACTGACTCTTGCCGACGAAAAAATCGCCTCCTACGAATACTCGCCCGCAAGCGACCAAGTCCGCTCGGAACTCAAACGCGCAAGAGCCACAATGGCGAAGGAACGCGCGAACATCGCAATGGCCGACCGCGACGTGAAGAACGCCAAGAAATTCGCAGGCGAATACGCCGCCGCCGAAGAAAATCAGGCAAAGGCCCAGAAATTTACCGCGGAAGTTGACGCTTTCGAGGAAAACCCCTATAACAACAAGATTTCGGACGTAAGCCCCGACTACTCTGTCAGACTCGAAAGAGTCAACGCGCTCCTCGAAAAGGGTCGCAGACAGTACCTCTACGGCGACTACGCGGGCGCCCGCTCGACATTCCGCCAAATCGAAACCCTTGACGCCAACAACATTCAGGCAAAAGCGTACCTGCGCCTCGTCGCCGAAAAGTTGCTGACCCCCGGAAAACTCTCCTACCTCGCAACCCGCGAATCAATGCTCGACGAAGTAAACCAGAGCTGGGTTCGCCCGCAGGTATATTCGGGCGCAAGCGTCGATATGGGCGGTACGCGCACGGATTCGGTTGTAGACGCAAAACTGCGCAATATCGTTATCCCCAACGTAAGCTTCCCCGATCCCGGAGTTCCGCTCGCGCAGGCTATCAACACTTTGTCGGTTCTGTCGGTAGACTACGACAAATCCACAGAAGGCAAAAAGGGCGTAAACATCGTCCTCTTTGATACGGGCGGCGAAACAAAGAACGTTGTTCTCACTCTCCGCGACCTTCCCCTCGGACAAATCCTTAATTGGGTAACGCAACAGGCGGGATACCAGTACGACATCGAAAACGACACAATCGTAGTCCGCAAGGCGTCCGACACTTCCAGCGCGACAAGCTCGATGGATACGCTCGACTTCCCGATTACCCAGGCGGCGGTAACGCGCATGATTGGTATCAAAGCGGCGGGCAGCGCAGGCTCGGACAATCCGTTCGACACGGCTGCGGCAGGCGGCGGCGACGACAACAAAGGCGAAGCCATCAAGCAATTCCTCATCAAAGCGGGCGTTGAATTCGGTCAGGGCGCAAACCTCGCGTTCGACGGAACGAAACTTTGGGTAACAAACACCCGCCGCAACCTCGATAAGGTTCGCAATATCCTCCTGCGTTATAGCGAAATCAAGCAGGTCGAAATCGAAGCCAAATTCATGGAAGTCAGCCAGGGCGACCTTAAAGAACTCGGCTTCAACTGGACAGTCGCGCAGTTCGACTCCAAGAACGAAATTCTCGGCAAAACGACAATGTTCGCTTCGAGCAACCGCTCGCTGAAAGATTCCGCTCAGAGTACAAACGCGGGCAGAACCCCGATTCAGATTACCGAAGCGGGTAGTGCTGTCGAACCGACAACTCTCTATCCCTCGGTTCCCTCCCTGCCTTCGACAATCAATATCGGCGGAAATTCGACCGATACAACGTCGGGCTTCATCGGCTTCCTCAATTCCTATGCGTTCGACCTCCAAGTCCGCGCACTGGAACAGAAGAACGGTTCCGACCTGCTCTGCGCTCCGAAAGTAACGGTAATCTCCGGCTCGACAGCTTCGATTACGGTTTCGCAACAAATGCGCTACCCCGAAAGCTGGGGCGACATGCAGTCGAACGTCGGTACTTCGTCGAGCAGCAGCTCTGGTAGCTCTGGTTCGGCTGGTGTAACAATCACCCCCGGTACTCCGACCGACTTTACAACATACGACGTCGGTGTCGTTATGGAAGTAACCCCGAACGTCGAAGAAGACGGCTCGATAAACTTGGTCTTGAACCCCCGCGTAACAGAATTCGAAGGCTTCCTCGAATACGGCGGCGTCGCAGTCGCTATCTCGAGCGGCACAACGGTAACAGTACCGTCCGGCTTCATTCAGCCTGTGTTCTCGGTACGCGAAGTACGCACATCGGTAACGGTGTTCGACGGCGCAACACTGGTAATGGGCGGTTTGACACGCGAACAAGTTATCACAGTTGACGACCGCGTGCCGGTGCTTGGCGATATTCCGTGGGTCGGCAGACTGTTCCAGTCGAAGGGTGAAACGCGCCAGAAGAAGAACCTGTTGATATTCGTCACAGTCAACAGAATCTCCCCCGGAGGCAGCGCAGGCCGCGAACAGTTCCAAGAAATGCGCCCCGGCAGCGTGTTCCAGAACCCGATTATCGTATCCCCCGGCGGAGCGGTACAGCGCGTACTGGAAACGGAAAACGCAAGCGCGGAAAAGTAAAGCTGAATTTGTAATGCAAAAGCCTTCGGGATTTCCCGAAGGCTTTTTTCGCGCAAGCATATAACGAAAATCAAGACAAAGTTGCTATATAATGAAAAGATATAATATTCGACGATGCGTTTTTTTCGAAAAAACAAAAATCGTATACCGCTAAAACACACCCTATACGTCTGAAATTAGATTGACTTTAAAAGGAAGCTGTGCATTCTTTTATCTAATTTATCCCGCCCCTGTAGTTCAACGGATAGAACGAGCGTTTCCTAAACGCTAAATCGTGGTTCGATTCCACGTGGGGGCGCGGGTATGTTTTTGTTAAGCAGCATATTGCCATTTTTGCGCTCGCTGCTTTTTTTGTGGGCATAATGCCGTAAGTCCCTAGTAATTGACCTAAAATCTGGCAGAAATCCAGTATATGCCCTTACCATTTTGGCTTAACGATATGCCCCAAATGGAAGAAAAAATTTCCCCACTGGAAGAATTAATATCTATTTACCTATTTGTCTATTTTACCTATTTCCCCTATTTTGCCGGCAGTGGAGTTGCAGCCCGAACGCCCCGAAGGGAACAGGCGGAGGGCGAAACTTCACTTAGGCAAAATCTATTTCTTAAAAACTCTTTTTTATTCCACCTGTTCTATCCCTTGCAGTTTGTCCAACCATTTGGACAAGTTATCGGGTTCTGTGAAATAGTCTATGACGTTAAATTCACAAGGTTGGCGATATGCTTCTAGCCCTATGGTGAAGCCCTCGTCGGTGAAATTAAACCAAGCTCAGTTAGTGAGCAAGTTTTATACCCCATGAATCCACTGATTACAAGGCCTTCGGGAGATGTTAGCTATGGCGTGGTGAAGTTGTGAATTTAACCCAATTTCTATTTAACTTCACCAGTGAAATTAGACCTGTGAAGTTGGGGTATTTTCTTTTTCACCCATCGCGCCCGTCTGTGGAGCTGTGAAATTAGGGGGAGATATATACCGTAGGTATATCCCCCAAGTTCACAACTTCACAAGGCGCGAAGGGCGCGGTTGGGAGGCTTCTTTCTTCTCTCCACAACTCACCGCTTCACAGACAGGTTCGCTATGATGCGGAGAAACGGGGAATATGGTGTAATTTCGTTTCTCTGTTTCTCTGGGGAAACGGATAAACGGGGAAACGGGGAATATTATTTTCCCTATCGCACCGTTAGTGGGGAAACGGGGAAACAGGGAGAGTATATATACCATAGGTATATACTCCCGTTTCACCGATTCTCCACAGGTGCGAAAGGTGCGGTAGGCTCATCGAGCTGACGAGATTCTCCATGCACCAAAGCAAAGCCGTTTAATGGCTCTATACGAACTCGGGGCGACTTATGAATGTCAAGACTCATATTCGGCAATAGAGCGCCTTTAACGGGTAAAAGACTGCGTTTATTGGCGGGTTAAATTCGGCGTCATATACAGATGGGGGGGGGTATCTAAGGAATCTATTAAACGCTGAGGAACGGCAGGGACGTTCGGCAGGGCGTTTTCTCCTTGCGAATGGCATTTTTGAAATGTTCCACTTTTTTTCGTTAAGACAGCCCACAATCCAAGTAAAATAGCGCATTCGCAGGCATTTTTTACAGCGGAAAAACTATGGAAAATGTTCCGTCTTTACGCGGCGCAATCTCCCATTAGCTTAACAACAAGCAACTTGGGAAACGAAAGATTTCCACCCTGCAATTTGCAAACAAAACCAATACGAAATCTTAGGTAAAATTAGGAATACATATTGATAAAATATCACTTCAAAAAGTATCCGCCATTTTTGGGCGCGCCCCTAAATTCGATAAACTCGCTTAACGATTTCAAGTATCGACTAAGCGTTCTGACGGGAATATTCAAGGCCTTTGCAATATCGTTTGTGTTTGCGCCTTGGTTGTTTCGGATAAACTCAAGCACGTCATTTACTCTGCCATTTAGTCTGCCGTTTACTCTGCCGCTTTGGCTTGTTTGGTGCAGTTTTAGAGTCTTTAAAATCTCGCCAAGCATAAAATCCACGAATATTCCCGAATCGTTTTTTGCGGAGCTATCGTTAATTGCCTCATAATAATTTTGCTGATTATTATAAACCATTGTTTCCACCGGCAAATATTGAAATAATGGATTGAACTTGGATAAAATTAAAGACTGCCAAAGCCTTCCCATTCTGCCGTTCCCGTCCGCAAACGGGTGTATAAACTCAAATTCATAATGGAACACGCAGCTTTTTATAAGCGGGTGGTCTTCCGAATTTTTCAGCCAATCAAATAAATTTTCTATCAATTCCGAAACCATTTCGGCTGGCGGAGCTATGTGGACGGCTTTATCGTCGTCAAAGACCCCGACGCCGCCCGACCTAAATTTGCCCGCTTCCGAGACGAGAGATTTCATCATTTCGGAATGCGCTTTCAACAGGTCTGATATGGAAAAAGGATCATATTTTTGAAAACTATCGTAAGCTTTAATCGCGTTTTTTACTTCCATAATTTCCCTAAGAGGCGCGACAACTTTTTTTCCGTTTAAAATATCGCTAACTTGCTCCTCGGAAAGATTGTTTCCCTCTATCGCAAGCGAGGAATGAATTGTTTTTATCTTGTTGGATTTTCGCAGTCTTAGGGAGTCCTTTTCCATTAAAATCGAATGCCGTTCTAAGAGCGCGGAAATTTCGGCAATCATAGATATTGCTTTTGCGGACACTGTAAACGGCGGTTTCTTCATACGATTTTAACAAGCAAACATAGTAAGAATTTTCGTTCCCTTTTCAAGACTTTTAACGCCCAAAGTGCCATTTTGGCACTTTAGAAAATCTCTACATGGCACTTTGGAACTTTTAGTAATCTTCTGGAAATAGCATAGTGGTAACGCTTCTGTCCCATTCGGTGATTATCCAGATTTTTTCACCGTCTGGAAGCGTGTATGCGGACAGCAATCTTTCGCCTGTTTTAAGGGCTTGGTCGTTTGCGTCCTTGTCCTCTTGGCAGACATCGCCCCAATCTCCTTGGGCGTGGCGGACAAGATATGGAAGCAATGCAAAGCGGTTCCTTTCACAATGCTCGAATAAATGTGTTGTTGATACGATTTCACCTAGGCGGAACTTTGATTCTATGAATACTCTTTCTTCCATGATTACGCTATGTTGAAGGTCGTTTTGATGTATTCTTTGCCTTTGTCCGTAAGCATTAGGACGGCGTCCCGATGCCCAGACCTTGAAATTATGTAGCCTTTCTTGTTAAGCGAGGACAGCACTCCAGATCGTGTTCTTGCGTTAAGCCCTCGGGCTTTGAGATTGTCCGAAAAGGCGTCAGCCCAAAGTGTGGACTCCACCCCGCTATCGCAGAATTCGTCCTCTATATAGGCTTGCAGGACTATCTTCTCTTTCTCGGTTAGCTTATCCATTGGAGACCTCCTGCACGTCGTCTATTTCAAAGGTTCTGCTTACGTCGATTTCGTTGCTCGTATCGTAGAGGTCGTATTCCCTTTGATTGTCGCTTACCTCTTGGCGGGCTTCGTCGGCATTTTCAGCTTCGATTTCAATCTCGCCAGTTTTGATTGTCGTTACGATGTATGTGTATGTGATTTTGTATGTCTTCATTTTCGCCCTTTGTTGCTTATTGGTTGACTTGCCTGATTGGCGGTTTGTCCATGTTGCTATTATACCATAATTTAAATAAATTTGCAACATTTTTATTTATCTTTTTTATTGCGCACCAACCACTTACATAAATAACCGAGAGCAAAAAAGACGAAAAATAATCTTGAATTTTTTAGCGGGAAATCTGATAGGTTCGAAATCTATATTATTCCGAGTGTATTTTTTGTACCTATAGAAGTTGTACTTTCTTCAATGTTCAAAAAGATATTACAAGTATCACATCCTGAAACGAAGAATTTTTAGGGTAAATATTTTTTATTACAAATCGGCTTTTGGGCATTTTAGGATTGAACGGTTATAAAAAATATTTATCGTGTTGAGCGTTTAAATTTGCTAGGGAATTTCAATGATTATATTCACATAATAAAAGGTGAAATATGTTAAATAAACAGTTGAAAGAATTAAAAGATAGGTTGTGGGCGACGGCGGATCAACTCAGAGCAAACTCCGGTTTGAAGGCCACCGAGTATGCAGAACCAGTGTTAGGTTTGATTTTCCTTAGATTTGCCGACGTGAAATACTCTAAGCATGAAGCAGAGATAATCCGTGAATTTAACAAGCTCAAAGGTTCTCGTATGGGAAGGCCTATTCACGAGATTGCTATTGAAAGATGCGGATATTATCTCCCGAAAGAATCCAGATATAATGAACTCTTGAATTTACCAGATAATGCTAACCTTGCCCAAGCCGTCAAAAATGCAATGATAGCGATTGAAAAGTACACTAAAGAGCTTGAAGATACGCTTCCCAAAGATATTTATTACAATGTAAACACTCAAGAAAATCCGTTGGTACTTTCCAACCTCTTGAGAAACTTCAAAGATATTCCAGAGAATGTGGAGCTGGATATTTTCGGTGAAATATATGAATACTTTTTAGGTAAGTTTGCATTGGCAGAAGGCCAAGGCGGGGGAGAGTTCTTCACGCCATCAAGCGTTGTTAAATATATGGTTGAAGTTCTGAACCCCAAAGAAGGTAAGATACTTGACCCCGCATGTGGTTCTGGCGGTATGTTCGTACAAACAGCACACTACATTGAAAGACACAAAAATAAAGGCGAGCATATCAACTTGAGAGCTTATGGAATTGAGAAAACTCAACAGACCGTAAGACTTGCCAAGATGAACCTTGTGTTAAACAATGTCAGAGGGGAAATAACCCACGCTAACTCTTATTATAGCGACCCTTATGAAAGCTATGGGAACTTTGATTATGTAATGGCGAATCCCCCATTCAATGTTGATGATGTTTTACTGGGGAAAGTAAAAGGCCAGCCAAGATTTAATGAATATGGAATTCCTCAGAACAAGCCCAAGAAAAAGAAGAATGATGTTAAAGAAACCGTTCCGAATGCCAACTATTTGTGGATAAACTTGTTTGCTACTTCCTTGAAAGATACTGGAAGAGCAGCTTTAGTTATGGCAAACTCAGCTTCTGATGCTGGGAATAGCGAATTAGATGTAAGAAAGAAACTTATTGAAAGTGGAGTTATCAAACAAATGGTTACTCTTCCTTCAAATATGTTCTCTTCTGTAACACTCCCAGCTACATTGTGGTTCTTTGATAAGGCTAAAGAACATAAAGACGAGATCCTTTTTATTGATGCAAGAAATGTCTTTACTCAGATAGACAGAGCACACAGGAAGTTTTCAGCAGAACAGATTAGAAACTTAGGTGTTATAACAAGACTCTATGAAGGTGATACAGAAGAATTCACCAAGTTAATTAAAGAGTATGAAACCAACATGGATAATGCTCCAGAAACTTCTGATGAAGAAGATAATCCACCTAAGAGCTACTGGCAAGAAAATATAGATTGGTTAAAGGAACGCTTCCCAGAAGGTAAATACAGAGATGTTATTGGTCTGTGTAAAGTAGCTAAACTTGAAGGTGAAGACGGTGTTAAAGACCAAGACTATTCCTTAAATCCCGGCAGATATGTAGGAGTTGTCATTGAAGATGACGGAATGACAGAGGAAGAGTTCAAGAAGAAAATATTGGCACTACATACAGAATGTCTAACTATATCAAAAGAAATAATTGATCTAGAAAAAGATATAAACAGTAATATTCAAGAACTATTTGGAGCTAATTCATGAATTATAAGAAACTTAGTGATGTAGCTTATTATTCAGAGTTACGCACAAAAGATATAACTATTGAAAATTACATAACGACAGACAATATGCTTCCTAATATTGGGGGAGTATGTTTAGCTTCTTCAATCCCAGACAGCAAGACAGCTAAATATTATAAAGACGGAGACATTCTTCTCTCTAATATCCGACCTTATTTCTGTAAGATATGGTATGCAAATAGATGTGGTTCTGCTTCAAATGACATATTAGTGATAAAGAATAATAAAGATGTTAATTCAAAGTTCCTATACTATGTCTTATGTGATAAGAACTTCTTTAATTATGATACTGTTACATCAAAGGGCACTAAAATGCCCAGAGGAACCCCTAATGCAATAATGAAATACCTTGTTCCTGATATTGATGATAAAGTACAAATAAAAATAGCTTCTATATTATCTGATTATGATGATTTGATTGAGAAGAATAACCGTAAGATTGAGATTCTGCAAGAAATGGCAGAAGAGTTATATAAGGAATGGTTTGTTCGCTTCCGTTTTCCCGGCTACAAGACAGCTAAGTTTGAAAATGGTATTCCTAAAGACTGGGGTGTTGATAAGATAAAGAATAAGGTAAATAGACTTCCATTTAATAAACTGTATAAAGAAGCTGACCTTGAAAAAGAAGGAAATGTTATTGTTATTGACCAATCTGAAAAAGAATATTTAGGATTTCATAATAATGAACCTTCACATGTTGCAAGTATTGATGAACCTATTTGTTTGTTTGGAGACCACAGTTGCAAGTTTAAACTCATGTCTGAACCATTTTCTCTAGGTGAAAATGTTGTACCATTCAAGGGGCAAGGTGTTAATCCTTACTATCTTTTCTATGCTACACACCACATTATTGAAACAGAAGAATATAAACGACATTGGGGTTTATTCACATCAAAGAAAATTCTTATTCCAACAGAACCAATACAAGATAAGTTTGCAGAGTTTATAAAAGTTATACAGCAACAAACGAATACAATAACCAAATGCCAGAGATTATTGATTAAACAGCGTGATTTATTGTTACCAAGACTAATGTCTGGTAAACTGGAAGTGAAGGTAAAACAAGAGGTGTAGTATGGCGAACTTTATATCAGAAGATAATATAGAACAAGCGGCCATTAAGTTATTGGTTGAAAACCATAACTATAAAGCAATCCGTTGCTTTACGGAAAGTCCTGATACACTTCCTGATAACTCAGGTAGAGAAAATAAGAAACAAGTTGTTCTCCCGGAAATCCTATTGGAACAGTTGATTAAACTGAATCCGAATATCCCGGAAGAGACTGTTAAAAGTCAGTGGATAGAATTATGCCATACTCCAGCGACCTATGAGATAATGGATGAAAACTATAAGAACTATTTGAAAATCAAAAATGGTATTGATGTTACATACCAAAAGGATGGCAAGAAAGAATCCAACAAGTTAATACTTATAGATTTCAATAACCCGGAAAATAACAGCTTCCATGTTGTATCTCAGCTATGGATTAAAGGTGAAACATATAACAGAAGACCAGACCTCATAATATATGTAAACGGTTTACCTCTGGTATTCATAGAATTAAAGAACTCAAATATCCCGGTAAAAAATGCTTATGACAAGAACTTGAAGGATTATTTGAAAGATATTCCGTACTTATTTAATTATAACCAGATATGCGTATTATCTAACGGTATTGAAACAAGACTGGGAAGTTTCAAGGCAGATTATAACTACTTCTTTGAATGGTTAAAAATTGAAGGTGAAGATGAAACCCCGGATAGAAAGCGTATCCGAGAGCAAGGAGTAAGTTTGGAATACTTCATCAAGGGTCTTTGTAAACCAGAGAACTTGCTGGATTATGTTGAAAACTTTATTCTGTACGACAGAAAGAGTACAAAGATTATTGCCAAGAACCACCAGTTCTTCGGTGTAAATAATGCTTATGAGTCATTCCTTCACAGAAAAGAGAAAGGCGGAAAACTCGGTGTATTCTGGCACACTCAAGGCAGTGGGAAAAGCTATTCCATGGTATTTCTGGCAAACAAGATTAACAGAAAGTGTGCTGGTAATTATACATTCCTTGTTGTTACGGACAGAGCTGATTTAGATACTCAGATTTATAAGAACTTCCTAAGAACAGGATTTATTAGCGAAAAGGAACAAGTAAGACCGAAGAACAGCAAAGAGCTGAGGAAAGAACTCACTACAAATAAGAAGATATTGTTCACTTTAATTCACAAGTTCCGTTATGACAAGGGGAAAGAATATCCCATTTTGTCTGAAAGAGACGATATTGTTGTGGTTGTTGATGAAGCTCACAGAACCCAGTATAAAGACCTTGCGGAAAATATGAGAAAAGGTCTGCCAAATGCCCAATATATCGCATTTACGGGTACGCCATTATTGGGTTCAAAGAGACTCACTAACCAATGGTTTGGTGATTATGTAAGTGAATATAACTTTTCTGATTCAATAGAAGACAATGCAACAGTCCCTTTGTACTACGTCAAAAGAGTCCCGGAAGTCAGCCTTGAAAACGACTTTTTTAATGACGATTTCATTGAAATATTGGAAGATGAAAACCTAACAGAAGAAGAACAAAAGAGGCTTGAAACCCATTATGCCAAAGAACTGGAAGTTATCAAGAGAGAGGACAGACTTGATACTATCGCTAAATACATTGTGAAGCATTTCCCATACAGAGGATTTCGCGGCAAAGGTATGGTAGTTTCTGTCGATAAATTCACGGCAGTTAAGATGTACGATAAGGTTCAGCATTATTGGAAAGAAGAGATAAAAGAACTAAACAGAACCATATCCCAGACAAGAGATGAATTTGAAAGACAACGCTTGAAAGATATAGTTAATTATATGAACAGCGTTGAAATGGCCGTTGTAATAAGTACAGAAGGAACAGAAGACGAAGAGAAAAATTTCAACAAGGAAGGGCTCACCATTAAACCGCATATCCAGCGAATGAGCCAAGTTGATGAAAACGGTTATGATATAGAAGATAACTTTAAGGATCCAAAACACCCGCTCCAATTGGTATTTGTATGCGCAATGTGGCTGACAGGATTTGATGCGCCTTCTGTTTCAACGCTATACCTTGATAAACCTATGAAAGGTCATACCCTGATGCAGACAATCGCTAGGGCAAACAGAGTGTACGAAAACAAAACCTGCGGTTTGATTGTAGACCATATCAATGTATTTAAGCACTTGAAAAGAGCATTGGCGGATTATGCTTCAAATGATAATGTTGATACGCCAGTAAAGGATATTGAAATATTATTCCGTAAATTAAACGAATGTATAGATATGGCTTGCAAATTCTGCTCAGCTCACAATGCAGAATTGAAAGATATTGTTGATGAAGATGAAGTGTTCAAGAACATAGAGAAGTTTGAATCTTATGCAAACAGTATTGTTGGTAATGATGAAGTGAAGAATGAATTTCAAGTGTTGGCAAATACGGTTGAGAATATATATGAGTCATTGAAACCAGAAATATTCACTATGGAATTTGCAAACAAGCCGTATAAAGAAGCTATTTTGTACCTTCGAGACATCATTAACGGTAAAGTAAGACCAGAGAAAATTGAATCGGCGCAGGGAAGAATAAACAAGCTATTAGACCAAAGTGTAATTGCAACTGATGATGCGAAGAAATATATCATCAATGAAGAAGGGAAAGAGTTGGATTTATCTATTATCGATATAGATGAATTAAAAGCTGAGTTTAAAAAAGTTACCAACAAGAATCTTGTTATATCTGACCTTAGAAAACATATTGAGGGTAAGTTAGAAATAATGCTCAAGAAGAACAAGACTAGAACCAAGTTCGCTGAACGGTTTAAGGGTATTATCGACGAATATAATGCTGGTGGTTCGCAGAATGAAGACTTCTATGAAAAACTCCTTGAGCTGATGCGAATGATGAAAGAAGAAGAGGCGCGACATGTTAAAGAAGAGCTTTCAGAAGAAGAACTGGAAATCTTTGATTTGTTATGCAAAGACTCATTAACCAAAGAAGAAGAAAAAAAGGTTAAGTTGGCGGCCAAAAGCTTATATAATGCCTTACTCGAGAATAAAAAAGAGCTCTTTGTTGTTGATTGGCAGAACGACCCAACCCCGAGAGAAAAAGTAAGAAGTAAAATTAATTCTGTATTGAATGAGTATCTTCCGAAATCCTACGACAGAATTATATTTCAAACAAAGAGCGACATCATATTTCAGCACATAGTAGAACAAGCGACAATGGGATATAATTGGATAGCCGCATAGTAATCTTTTTCACTTGTTCGGAATTTCCGAACAACTTGTAAGAAATCCTTACAAGTTCAGACTTGTGAGAAAACGAGCCTCAAGAAAATGATATCGAGTTTTTGACGATTTTCCTGCGAAGTGATAGCGCAAATCAATTTTCGCCTAACAAAATCGCTCCTTAAAATAAAACATCTGATTCCTGACAACAGGCATTCCTTCTCCCTTTTTCCCAGAATTTGTCTTTAAAAAACGCACAATAAAAATAGGCAAAAAGGAAGTAGCCTGTTTTTTCATTTTGACTCATTATCCCATTGTGGCTCTAATAGATTTAAGATTCTTTTTCTGTAACTTTAGATAATCTTTTCTCTTGAAAATAAAAACACAGGATTACATGATAATAATCATGTTAAACAACATACGTTTTTACTATCTATAAAAGTAATTCCTACGAATAGCAGTCTATAAACATATGGAAAACAATTATACATACGACATAACCCGTTTGGATTTAGAAAATTTAGCACAACGAACTTCGATGAGGTATAATATGTCAACCCATATTCGAGATCTTCTTTTCAATTTTTTTGGGATTAGAGCAACGGTAAAATTTCAGGGAAGTGAAGATGTCGGTTCGCCTGGATATGACGGGGACTTATTTATACCGGAAGACATGAAGAATCCAATTTTCCCAGAGGGGAATAGTGTCTGGGAATTGAGTAATCAAGTAGATATAGATGGCAAAGCAAATTCAGACTATAATAAACGGCTTGCGAATGCTGATTCACAGAAAACATATGTCCAAGCAACTTTTAGAAGATGGGATAATAAAGAAAAATGGGCAGAAGAAAAAAGAAATGAGGGAAAATGGAAAGATGTAATTGCGCTCGATAGTCGCGATTTTGAATCTATTTTTAACAATCCACAATCTGGTTCGGCGAGATTGCGATTATTAACCTGCCTGGGAAAAGTTACTACAGGAGTGAAATTTGTAGAATCAGAATGGGAAAGAATTTATTCGAGATTGGGAGAAAAACAACTCCTTCCTAAATCATATTTAATGGGGCAAACAAAAGCAATAACAGATTTGAACGAATTCTTATGCAGCGAAGATAGGATTATATATGTAAGAAGTGATTTTTCATCAAGCGATTCAAAAGCTTTTTTATTGGCATTTTTTGTGCACAATAAAGAACATTCTCCATCGGTTGTTATAGTTGAAAACAAAGATGTTCTTGATTATTTAATAGATATGGGATTCTCGGGAATTATCATTGTGGATCCAAGTTTAAAATTAAGCGGAGAAACTTTTTATAGGTGTAATTCTTCCAATGCTAAAATTTTGCTTCCTATTTATTCAATAACTAACGCTAAAAAGGCAATTCAACTAAATAGATTACCTAATACGAGTTACGTAGAGCTATTGCAGAATATTGGGTTTTCGGAAGAAGATTCTATGCGATATTCTAATATGACGAACGGCTCATTGACTTGTTTGAGGTGTTTTATCAATGATTCATTTCCAGTATCGCCATGCGCTCTAAACGACAAATCTTATACGCTTTTTGCTGTTGGTTCTTGGGATGTAAATTTCCCTGGCGATGTAAATACATTAGAGAGATTAGCCAAAGTTTCATATGCTGAAATTGAAACCACAGTAAGGGATATGGAACAATATGAATACCCTTTTGTTGTGGGCGCAAAAAAGAAAGTTTCAAGTTATAATAAGATTGGGGCATGGTTCTTTTTTGCGCCACATATAACTTCATCTTTCATTGATTCATTTTTAAACGAAGCTTATAATGTATTAACAGATGTTGATCCAAAATGGGATTTAACTGCAGATAAAAGATTCGCGGCAGAATTATATGGTAAAAAAGCCAAATATTCTAATACTATAAAAAGGGGTATTGCAGAAACATTATTGTATATGATGGCCTTTGCAGACAGAGCGCCTGATATGAAAAGCTATTTAGTTGCAGGTATAAAACGCCTATTAATTCGTGTTTATGAATGTTTAGATACTTGGGAGAAATGGGCTTCTGTTGATTCTATATTACCTTTGCTTGCAGAAGCAGATCCAGATATATTCTTAGAATATATGGAAAGGACTATTGCTAGTAAACAACAATTGTTCATAGAATTGTTAAGCGATGATAAAGATTCCTTCACATTTGGAGATTGTAAACATTCTGGATTACTTTGGGGATTGGAGTTAGTATTATGTTTTCCTGAACACTCTCGACGTACAGCTGATGTTCTTGTTGATCTAGCAGTTATTGATCCTATGGGGAATTGGGGGAATAGACCAAAAAATTCATTGACTAGAATTTTTCTTTATTGGCTACCGCAGATACCATTAAAAATTGAAGATCGACTTTCGATTTTAAAATCTCTATACAAAAAACATACCAATATTGCTATATCTATTATAAAATCCATTATAAATACACATACATCTGGACAAATCTATTATCCTAAAATCACAAAGTACGAGCTTTGGAAAGACAATAAAGAAGATTCCACATTTTATTACTCGGAACTGTGTAATTTCTATCTTGAAGTCGCGAGGGATCACCCCAAGGAAATAGTATATCTATTAGACAATCTTGGGTTTCATCGTGGATTACAGTTTAAGTTGTACGAACTTTTAAACGGAATAGATATTTCTGCTTGGAATGATTCTGATCGTTTAAAAATTTGGGAAAAAGTACGGAATGACATATGGTCCTACAATCAATTTGAAGGACATCAGAATTGGCAAATAACTCCACAAAGGAAAGAAACGCTTCGAGTATTATACAATAAATTTAAACCGAAAGACAAAATTGTATTGTATTCAAAATATTTCGAACAGGGATTAAGATTAGCAGAATATAATGATGTTCCAAAGGATCTAAAAGAACGTGAAATTTATAATAGGGACTTCCAAAAAAAAGCATTGGAAGAGTTCCTAAGAGAATTCGGAGTAGATGGACTTTTAAGTTTAGTTAAAATATCCGAAGATGTGAATGCTATTGTTCGTGCGATTGAAGATGCGAAAGATATTGACGCCATTTTTAATTCTATCCCGTCATGTCTTAATTCTGACAACCCAAAGTTATTTAATTTTGCGCAACTACTATTATACCATATATATAATGTAAATCGTCAGTTCGTTTTGTCATATATCGCGAATTCTTCTTTTGATGATATTATGAAATCAAAGATTTTCGCTTCATTGCCCTATGACGATGGTGTAAAACTATTACTCGATCAGGCTTCTTCTACAATAAAAGAAAACTACTGGGTAAACCTTTCTCTTATACCGATAGACCCTAATTCGGAATATATAGAAGAAATCGCTTCTGGACTTTTGTTTGCTGAACGCATCAAAGACCTTATAAAAATACTGTGGTTATCAAATAAAACTTTTACAATAAATTTCCTATGCGAAGTCTTAGATAAAGCAAGGGAGCGCAAATATCATGAATTTATAGCGTCTTCTTATTATGAAATTATTATAATTTTTAAAAAAATATATTCACACCCTGAGATTAAAAATGTGGATAAAAATTTGATGGTAGGATTAGAAATATCATATTTGGGAATTTTTAATGGATATAACGACATTGAACCCTTATTTCTCCAAGATAATATTTTTTCTAGTCCACAATTCTATATAGATCTTGTAAAGGGCGCATATAAGAATGATAAAATGGAGGAATTCGTTAAGGATTCTAATTTGTCCGAGATGAGTTATCGCATACTAGATGAAATTAGAAATGTTCCTGGAAAAAATGAAGAAACTTTTGATGATACAATTTATAAAGAATGGATTCAGGAAATAATTAAGTTATCTAAAGAACAAGAATATTTCGTTGGTGTAAAATGCGCCTTACCTAAGGTTCTTATACATACGCCTGCAGACGAAAAAGATGGGATATGGCCGCATCGTGCATTAAGAGATATTTTAGAAGAACTTAAAGATCCTGATTTAGAATTAAATTTAGTCATTGCAAAAATGAATTCTAGAGGAGTTCGGTCAGGAAGTTTTAAACAAGAAAAAGATGAAGCAAAATATTACAGAGAACAAGCATCGAAATTAGCAATAATCTACCCACGAACTTCTTTAATTTTAAATAAGATCGCAGCCGAATTAGATTCATATGCAGATTTTTTTATCGATGAATTCTAAAATAGCGCAAGAGAAATATTATCTAAAAATAATAAATAAAAATGTTGCGTATTTTGTCGTGATGTGGTAATATAGATACCATAACGGGACAGGGTATGATGATAAGCAAGACGAAGATTTCAACTGAGGGGTTTGAGAAGGTTGAAATTACTGCGGAGATGGCGGAGATATTCGGGCTTCCGAAAAAGGCCATTGGGAAATGGGCGGTTGTTGCAGAAGATGATGTTGAGCGTCGCTTAATGAAAGTTCGTTTAGACGGTTATTTTGCGGACGACAAGTACAACAACCATCAGCGCATTTCCAATAGGATTTGGGCTCAGATGTTTGGCGGGGAACGTTGTGCCAAGTTTGAATTTTCAAAGCTTTCTGTCCGCAAGCGAAAGTGGGTAATGTCGCTGATTGACGAATTTGAAAAAGCTCCTGAACTCTTTGAAACCATGCGGAAATTGAGCTTTGACGACATCGTATTGCAAATTATAGACGACACGAATTCGGAGCGTCCGCAGGGCAAGGCGTACAGCTCGATTGCGAGCGCGATAACCTATTGGAAATACAAATATGGAGACAATGGAAGATGAAAATCCGTCAAAATGATTGGTCAGAATTTGGTAAGGGTTTTATCGTAAAAATGCGCAAAAATACAGAGTTTTTACCTTGTAATTATGCTTACCACATACGTAAATATGCGCAAAAGTTTTTGGAAACCGACATTTGCAACATCACAAACATCAACAACATACAAAACCAAGAAGGCCCGAAAATGAATGCAAATAGAAGGAGATTAGGAAACGCCCGTTCTATCCGTTGAACTACAGGGGCGGGATAAATGAAATATGAGACCAGATGTCGGTTTGAAAGTCAACTAAATTTCAAGTTTTATGCGCATTGCAATCTATTTGTCTATTTTACCTATTTTCCTATTTTCTCCCGACTGACAGGTCTCATAGATTCCGCCTATTTGTCTATTTGTCCTATTTACCTATTTGCTAAAATGGCATATCGTCGTCGTCGGGTTCGATGCCGAGGGCTTGTTTTGCCTCTGGCAGTTTTTCTTTCAAGACAACGTATCTGCCTTTGCCTTTTTTCAAGATTTCGTAAAGATTAGGGAATGTATGCACGATAAATTCCACCCTTTCAGTTCGCAAACTGGAATATTGGTCAAAGAAACTAATCTTCTTATAGAATCCGTCGTTTTGGCGAATCATAGCGTCCATTTTTGCCCTGTCTTTTTCGATTTCAGGAAGCATTCCGCTTGAGAAGAGCACCACCGAAACGCAGATTGAGTACGACACCACTCTGCATGCCCGCTTTGCGATGTCGGCTGTTATTTGCGTCGCGCCTTCCGCTTGGGCGAAGATAACCGCAAGCCTGATAGCGTTTTCACGCGCCTTGCCAAGCAAAGACGCTTGGGTGCGGAGTTTGCCGTTCATAAGGAGCGTGTTGAAAGCGTCGAAATCCCAGAAGTATTCAAAGGCCTCTTGGTCGGCGTCGATCCAGACGGTTTCGCCACGCTTTCTGATATCGTAGGTGTTGTTTAGCAATTTCTCCCATTTCGCAATCGCCGACTCGTCGAGCGGTATAATTTCCTTGGAGTTTGGGACGGTTTTGGGCGCGCCTTTGCAGTAGAGAAACCTGCCAAGAAAGCCGCTGCCGATAAAGCTGCCTTTGTTCTTTGCGACGATGTTGTCGATTATGTCGTTTTGCACCATCCAAAGCAGGGAGATGCAGGGATTGGGCACGTTAAATACGCCGTTTACTATGCGGCTATGCTTTATTGGCTCGCCGCACCAGCCGCTGTTTAGAGTTTCGGTGTCGTCGCCCTGCTTGCGGTAGTTGCCCGCCACAATGTAGATGCTGTCCCGCGCCTCCTCGCATACCGAAAAAATTTCGCCGCCGCTTGCTTCCATCGCCTTTATCATGGCTTCCGACGTCGAATTTTTCACGATGAAGTCGGGGTTTCTCGGGAGCTTGGGCGTGTCCGCAATTTCGTCGTCAAAGCCCAATTTGTCCTCGCCGTTAAGCTTGTCCTGCATGAGCTTTGTCTTCGCTTTCTTGAATTTTTCAAGCTCCTTTTTGTATTCGAAGATTTCGTCCAAAACCCTTCTTTCCAAGTTGGAGAAAAGGGCGCGAATGCTTGCGCTTTTGCCAGTGGAGCTTTCGCCCACGCCGAGGACAAAGATATTCCCTGTTTGCGTGTATCCGCCGCTTACTGCGTTTTTCGCCTTGAACACTCTGCCCATAGCGCCGCTTAAAATTCCGCAGGCGCAGAAGCAAAGAAGCTCCATTGGCAGATTTCTGCCAACGGAATACGTCCTTGCGACGTCGCGGATAGCCCTCGGAAAGGCGTCAATGGGGCATTCGCTTTCGTAAAACTCTTTGTAGGCTTCCGAAAGCGTCTCCATGGTCGCAAAAAATTGCGGAGTTTTTTGTGCCACGAACCTAGACATTTTCCACCTCTTCCCAAGCTGTGTTGCCGTTTTGGCATTGCGCGATGAGCGTCTGCGAAATTTCGGAATCCTCAAACGGCTTGTAATGCCTGAACGAGAAAACCGACTCCTCTTTCGTCCCCACGAGCGCCGACATTATGTTTGCGTAAATCCCGATTGCCTTCCCGCCCATGCACCACTTTGCGGGGTGAATCCTTTTGCTCCAAAACATCGGCTTGTCGAAGTGGTGGATCAAGACCATTGCGAAGTTGTGCTTCGATTTTAGCCCATTTATTTTGCAAAAGAGGTCGGCAACCGCCGCATGGTCTGAAAAGTTGCAATGCACAAACGACGACAGCGAATCCACAATTACCACATCGTACTTGCCCGCGCTTAAAGAGGCGTCCAGTTTCGATATGAATTCGTCCACCGAATAGTAGCGGCCTGTTTTGCAGGAGATGCGCAGGTTTTCGTTTAGCCTGTCAGCGTTCGGCTTTTCATCGAGCGCAAACTGCGAGACAATCCCTCGAAAATAAATCTTCTCGTCGATAATCGGGTTTTCATTGTGGAGCAAAAGCGTTTTGGCGGGCTTAAAAATTTCAAGGCCCAGCGTTTTTTCTCCAAAAGCGAGCCCGAGGGAAAGCTGCATGGCAAGAACGCTTTTGCCGATTCCTGTCGCGCCCGAAATCACCCACGTTTGACCCTTGCTCAGAAAGTTTTTATCGATAACAACGTCGTCAAATGAAAACATCGACTCGTTTTCTTCGGCTAAAATTTGGCTTATCGTGCGAATTCTCATTAGATTTCTCCTTTCTTCGCGCTTTTGGCGGGGCGGACTATAAAGCAGTGGTCAAGCAGGACGTCGCAATCGCTTTTCTTGTAGCGAATGCACTTGCCCGAAAGACGGTAGCTCGGCAGTTTGCCCTGCCTGCGGAGCTGCTCAATAAAGGTTGTGCCAATATTGAGATACTCCGCCACCTCTGCGCGTGTAAAAAGCCTGTCGCTTGCGTCAGGCTGCGTTAATGTTTGAGTTATTGCGGATTTTTTCTTTTCCATGCAGAATGTCCGCGTGTCAAATTTTTCAAAAATCAATAGCCGCAAAATTGCGCAAAAAATCGAATTGGAGGGCTGAAAAAAATAGTTGGGAAACTGGTTTCCCAAGCAGGTTGAAAAACGACACAAAATAAAAGTGTGTCGATTTTGGATTATATGGCCAAAAAAATTTGGCAAAAATTGCTTGGGGTAGGATGTAACACTGGTTATACAAATGGAATTCCAAGATATAAACTTCCATTTTCCGCAAAATTTGCCATGCGTTCCGTTTTTCAGAGCCTTTATTTGTCTTATTAAAAAACAGCCAAATAAAAATTCTCAAATAGGCTATTATCAAATGGTAATGGGATTAAAAAATAAATGGATTATGCGCTTGACCCTAAAAAAATACCATCTGGTAAATAGATAAGTATCTAATGTTCAAAAAGAATCAAAGTAAAGTTTTTCGATATGTTTATCGAATCGACATATCATACATTCATGTCGATTTTTTTAAAAAAATCGACATGAATTATCTTAACAGATCTACAAGTCTTGAATTTATATATACTTTTTCTCTGCCTATCTTTATTTCTTCCAATATCCCTAAAGCGGAAAGCTCTTGAAGATATATAGACGCAGTTTGCCTTTTTGCAATATTGTCGTGAACAAGAAAAGAAACCTTTGTATATGCTTGCTTAAATATAGACTCTATTAGATCCTTAGAATATATTTTGGGAGCTTTTTGTTTAACTTCATCGCTTATTTCTGAAAAAAGGGTAGATATTTGTTTTATACGGTTCGTTGTTATCTGGGCAGTTTCGGCGACGCCTTTTAACATATACAGAACCCATGATTCCCATTCTGAATTTTCAGTAACTAAGCGCAGCTTCTTATAATATTCGTTTTTATTTTCTATCAAATATTTACTTAGATATAAAACTGGAATACCTAACAATCCTGCGTGTACAAGGTATAGAATATTCATAATCCTACCCGTTCTTCCATTTCCGTCATCAAAAGGGTGAATACTTTCAAATTGGTAATGTATTAACGCCATTTTTATTAATGGATCATGTTCGTTATATTCGAATATATATTTTTCTAAATCATCAAGTTTATTCTTTAGAACGACTCCACCTTCTGGCGGAGTATATCTTCGTTCCTGCGTATAAGGATTTGCGAGAGCAACATTAGATCCATAATCTCTAAAATCTACACTTTTCCCTCTTAAGATAGAGCAAATGTCTCTAATCAATCTTAAATCAAACGGTCTTTTACGTAGTCTTATTTCATCGTAACCGTATTTTAATGCAGTTCTGTATTTTATGACCTCCTTTGTCGCAGGGTCTATTTTATCTTCGCTATAAGAAGATTCTTTTATAATATTACTCTCATTTATCAAATTAGCGTGGAATAGCTTGTCTTGAGTTGTGACTATATTTTCAATTTCTGAGCTTAATTTTGCTTCTTGTAATGGTATTGAATTTATCAATATAGACTGATCAGGAAGAATACTTCCAATCCCTTTCAGTTCGGCTAATGATCTGGTTGCTTCTAAACATGCCTTTAAAACATCTTTTGTTTCGACATCAAAAGAAGGTGGCAAGGGTGGCAACGAGTTATAGGGCTTATCTTTATTAAATGGTTCCATTTTTATGTTTATCAGATAAACATGTAAGCACAACATGTTTATTTTTTCAAGAAAAATCGACATGAAATTGTTTTTTAGCCTCAAAGATATTGTTTTTAACCGATAAATCGACATATTTCAAGAAGTAAACTTTGTCTAAGAAAACGCCTTAAACTTGAAAAATGCCATTTTTGAGTGTGTTTGTGTCGATTATTTATGTGGAAATCGACATATTCTCAAATTCCGCACAGATTAAAAGTGTGCGGAATTTGGAGTGCCCGCCGTTATTCTTCTGGCAGAATCTCGAAGTATTTTATGGCGTCTTTTTCGCGGGCAAGGCCGTTGTAGTGCTGTTTTAGGACATCTACGGCGTGTCCCATTTGCTCGGCGGTAAGGTATGCGTTCTTTGTCAGAGCGAGGTAGTAGGTCGCCGCTGAATGGCGCAGGCCGTTCTTTATCCAGTTGCCTTTGCCGAGGCTCTCGTGCAGCTTTTTTAACACTGGAACTTTTCGCCTTGTAAGAATCTTTTTCTTCGTGCCGAGATCCCAGACGTACGGTTCGAGCCATTTCGCCAAGTTTTCTGGAATTTTTACGATTCTGCGCGACGCCGTTTTTGTAATTTCGCTGTCGAGTATGATTTCTCGGTCGTCGAGCCTTATTTTGTCCCAAGTCAGCCTTTTTAGCTCGGCGTTGCGTATTCCTGTAAAGGCGGCTATGGCTGTAAATGCGCGGATTTCGCTTTGCGGCGGCGTGGAGTTTAGAATTTTTCGCACTTCTTCGGGCGTGAATATTCCGGGCGTTCTGCCCCTTGCTCGCCAGCTTTCCACTTTCTCAACGGGGTTGACGTCGAGCCAGTCCTGCATTTTGCAAAATTTGAAGAAGGAATAGAGCGTGCGCCTATATTCGTTTCTCGAATAAATCCCCAAGTCTTTCTGCGTTTCCTTGAAAACCTTCATGGGGCGTCCGTCAACTGTCAGCGTGTCGCTGTCGTCGTATTCGCGCTTTTTGAGGTTTATGAGCCATTGGAAGATTTCCCTGCCAGTTATGAGCGAGACTATCCGTTCCTTGCCGAAATCGCCCATGAAGCGGGCAAGAGTGCGCTCGACCCCCGTTACATATTCGCTCGACAGCTCCTTTTTCAAGAGCGTATAGCAGTATTTGTCGATTGCGAAGTCCAACCTTGCGGAGCGTTCCTTTAGCTTTGCGAGCGATTTGTACTCCTCTATGGCTTGGCTTAGGCTGATTCCGAGCGACTGCAAATCATTCGTAAGCTTCACGTAGGTGAGGACGGCGTTTGTAAGCGACACCCGTAAGGGGGAGAGCAGCATCTTTGCCTCGACCAGTTCGCGCCTGTCGTTTGGTGAAATCCTGTCGGCTTCGACGCCGAGCTTTTCGTCGTAAATGTTTTTCTCGCGGAAAAATTCGAGGGCTTCGGCTTCGGTTGAAAACCTGCGCGCCCATCGTTTTTGCTTTTCGGTGTCGAAGTAGTAAACGACCCAGCGCTCGCGGTTTTTCTCTGCAACTTTTTTTGGAAAGGAAGGTGATCTGTTCTTCATGCCAAATCCTTTCCTGTCAAAATTGCGAAATGGTAAGGGATTGCCTTACCACTGGGAAAAAATTACGCAAGTTGCTCGTAATTACATATGTTCTATTTGTTCCTAAACGCCAAATCCGTGTTCGATTCACGGTGGGGGCGCGGATAAGTTTGTCCCCATGCACTTCTATTTAATCTTTTTGCAAAACGACAAGTGCTGTAAGCTATTTATATAATGATATGTATTGCCGTCATTTTGGCTGTTCGATATTTCGCAATGTAAATATTTGAAAAGCATTCGGTTGCATTTAGAAAACACATGTCCGTATTGTAACCCGCAAATAAAAATTACTGCAAATTCTCCATTGCGGATTAATGTAATTTAATGCCAAACGACAAATGAGGCTTGATGAATTCCCATTTCCCTCCTATCTTTAACTAAATATATTGGTAATATGGAAGACATAAACACGGCAAATGTAGGTTTTGAAAAGGATATATATGTCGTGCGGCGAATACGTTGCGCGGAAATAAGCCCTAAATACCGTTATAGCCCAATGCGAGATGTGGACAGACAATAGCGATATGGACGAGCAGGAAAGCGCATAGAAATTTAAACAACTAAAACGAATAAAATATGGCAGAGGCGAAAGTTGGGTATGTATATATTTTGACCAATCCGAGTTTCAAGGAGGATTGGGTGAAAATCGGGAAGTCTGCGCGTCCTGTCGATGTACGCTCGAAGGAGCTTGACAACACTGCCGTTCCGCTTCCGTTTGAAATTTATGCCGCGATAAAAACTTCCAAATTTAACGAGGTTGAAAAACTTGTACACAAAACGATAGACCGTTTGACGGATTTGCGCATACGCCAGAATCGCGAATTTTTTAACGTTCCGCCGCAAGTCGCGTTCGACATTTTCAAAGACATCGCTTCGGCAGTGGAAGACGCCGAGCTTATAGAATACAAAAAAGGCGACGCCGATTCAGCGGACGATGACTCCGACGAATGTCCACATGCAAGGCGAGGAAGGTTCAAGTTCAGTATGGTCGGCATAAAAATCGGCGAGAAAATCACGTTCATTCCGACGGGAACTGTCGTTACGGTTGCAAGCGACGACACTGTTGAATACGACGGGCGCATTTACAAGCTTTCGCCGTTTGTCGGAACTTTTATGCCAGCCGACAGGCGCAACTCATCGGGCGCGTATCAGGGCGCAAAATTCTTTTCCTACAACGGCAAAATTTTAGACGACCTCAGGAAAGAGGTGGAATGCGGGCAATAGTTGAATTATAAAGCTCTTTATATACAAATTCTCTTGGCATTTTATTGATAATATATTGTTATTTACAGCGTAATAGGCAAATGAGTAATAATATATTATCTGTTGTGCGTAATAGAAACGCGACGGCGTCGGAGATTATGAAGGCGGTGGCGGGGAATGTTCGCGCAATGAGGTTGGCGCGGAATATTTCGCAGAAAGATTTTGCATTGCGTGTCGGGATTGCGTTGCCGACATACAGGCGGTTTGAAACTACGGGCGAGATTTCTTTCCGCAAGTTGGTTGAAATTGCCAAGTTTTTCGACCTTGCGGGCGATATAAAAAATCTCTTCACGAAGCGCGAATATTCTTCTATTGAAGAAGTACTGAGCGAAAAATCGAAAAGAAAAAGGGCGTCGAAAAATGGATAAGGGGCTTGTTGAAGTCTGGCTTGGTAGTTCGCTTGTGGGGCGTATTGCGCTGATTTCCGAGGGGCTATGTGCGTTTGAGTATGACTCAAAGTTTCTCGAAAGAGGCTTTTCTATTTCGCCGTATGTTCTGCCGCTTCAAAAGAAAGTTTTTGTAGCCGAGCGCGATCCTTTTGACGGGAATTTCGGCGTATTTGACGATTCGCTTCCAGACGGTTGGGGAAGTTTGTTGCTCGACAGATTCCTGAAAGAGCAAGGCAAAGAGTTGTCGAAGCTCACAATCTTGGACAAACTGTCGCTGATTGGCTCGAACGGACGCGGGGCGCTGGAATACCGTCCTGACAACAGTTTTATTGCCGACAGCCATTTTAAGGATTTCGACAAGATTTCGTCGGAGTGTAAAAAATCCTCGAAGAGAGGAAAATCGACGCGCACTCGCTTGAAGAGCTTTACAAGAACGGCGGTTCGTCGGGCGGTGCGTGTCCGAAAGTGTTTGCGAAAATTGACGGCAGAGAATGGCTCGTAAAATTTAAATCGAGCTTCGACCCGAAAAATATCGGGGAAATCTAATACAGGTATTCGTTGCTTGCAAATAAATGCCAAATAGAAATGCCCGAAACGCTTTTGGTAAACGGCAAATATTTTGCGGTTGAACGTTTCGACAGAACGCCGAACGGGCGTGTTCACACAATTTCAGCATCGGGACTTTTGAACGCACACTACCGCTTGCCGAGCCTTGACTATGCCGACTTGCTTACTGTTTGCAAAGACCTCACAAAAGACCAAGCGCAGGTTGTGCAACTCTTCCGCAGAATGGTCTTCAATGTTCTGATTGGCAACAAAGACGACCACTCGAAAAATTTCGCGTTCCAATATAAAAACGGCGCGTGGAGATTGTCGCCCGCCTACGATATGCTGCCAAGTGCAGGGTTCAACGACATGCACACAACGTCCGTCAACGGAAAGGGAAATCCGAGCATAGACGACATTGTTGAAGTTGCAAAACAGGTTTCGATTTCGGAAAAACTCGCAAAGAATATTTACGGCGAGATGACGGCGATATTATCTGAAAATAATAAATAAAAACATAACAAATGTTTGCGTGATTTGTGTGTTTTTTATTGCTTGTTTATTTCAAAATATTAGGATTGCTTTACTATGAATAAAGGATTTTTGCGTTTTATATTTTTGGTTTTATTTTCGGCGGTTTCGGTCTTCTTTGTTTCGTTTGTCGAAGCGGCGGAAAATGACAAAGCCGCCTATCCGCCTTCCGGGCAAACCGCGCAGAAGGAAACCGGCTATTGGCTGTCTAAAACGGGCAAGCGGCATAACTCGTCTTGCCGTTATTACAAGTGCAAGGGGCGACCCTGCTCGAAAGACGAGGGTGTTGCCTGCAAAGTTTGCAAGGGTTAGGCTTTCCGTTGCTTTTGCGTTTTGCCGTCCGTTTTAAGCAAGACTTGTCCGCCCTTTCAATTTTCCAATCGAGAGGGGGCGGTCGGTTTTCTATCTGTGCGGGGAGATTGCGCGTGGGAGGTATTTGTGGAGGTCGCTTGTGGCAAGAGCCGTTTCTCCGAGTTCTGTTGTCGCCGTTTCCGCGGCGAGTCCGAGCCACATTGATGCCTGCGCGCCTGCCCTTATGGCGTCGTTTTTCAACGACTTGTTTGCGAGTAATGCTCCCGAAATTCCGGCGAGCATATCGCCGCTTCCCCCGCGGGCGAGGGCGGGGCAGCCGCGCGTTTGGATTATGATTGTCTTGCCGTCGGAGATTCTCGTCGCCGCCGATTTCAATGCGATTGCGCATTCGTATTTTTTGCATGCGTCGAGCAATGACGCATCGGAGGCGTCGGGGGCGAGCCGCAGAATTTCCCCCTCGTGTGGTGTCAGCAAAGCGGGGGCGTTGCGCGACGGCAGGATTTTTACTATCGGCTCGCGTATTGCGTCGGCGTCGAGCACTGCGGGCAGTGCGGGGTTGAGCCGCAGGATTTCGCCGACGAGTGCCTGCGTTTCGGGCGAGCCCGAGAGTCCGCAGCCTGCGAGCAATCCGCTTGCCGCGCCGATTCTGTCGCGCACGAGTCCGAGCGCGTCGAGGGCGATAGCCCCCGATTCGTCTTCGGGGCACCCGACCCAGATTGCGGACGGTTCCGCCGCCGCGAACGCGGGCGCGAGCGATTCTGGCACGAAGCTTGAAACGAGTCCCGCGCCCGCGCGCAACGCCGCGCGTGTTGCGAGCATTGCCGCTCCGGGATATTTGCGCGAGCCTGCTACGATGAACAGATGCCCGAATGTGCGTTTATCGGAGAGTGCGGGGCGCAGAGTGTTTGCGAAGCGGAGAATATCGGGGCGGGCGATTCTGATTGCCGCGCCGTCGAATTCTGTGGGGGCATCGAAAAAGCCGATATCGACGTATCTGAGTCTGCCCGCGCATTCGCGGTTATGCGGCTTGAACAAAACGTCTTTTGCGATGCCCGTGGCGTATGTTGCGTCGGCGCGGAACACGCATTCCTGCGGAGTATCCGCCGCGCCCGAGGGAATGTCTATCGAAATTTTTATGCCGGCGCGGACTGTGTTTGCCGCGCGGATTTTCTCCGCCGCAGACTCCCTCAGCGGGGGCGTGAAGCTCATTCCCAGAATGCCGTCGATTGCGAGGTCGAACTCACGCGCGGTATCGATTTCCCTGCCGATTTCGAGTTCGGGAAATTTTTTTGCGAGCGCGTCGAGAGCCTTTTTTGTATTGGGCTTCATTTTTGCGGTGTCGCCGCAAATGACGGTGATTTTAGGCGACGCGGATTTTTCCGCGATTGAGGAGAGCGCAATCAGGGCGTCGCCGCCGTTGTGTCCGCTTCCGACGAATGCGAGCAGTTTGGGGGAGTAGGGCAGTCGCGGGCCGAATTCGCGCAAAAATTCCCGCGCGACACCCGTTCCCGCCTTTTGCATGGCGGCAAAGGACGCGTTATCGGAGTCGCCGAGCAGGGCGGCTTCGAGCCGTTTTGCGTCGGCGCAGGAGAGTATTGGGTGGGATATTTTTTCCATTGTTCAGCGTGAGGCTACTGCGAATGCGATTGCGTATTCCTTCAAGTGCGAGACGCTCACGAGCATTTTCGCCGCGCCGAGTTTTTCGAGCGCGTCGCGGGCGGCTTCGTCGAGCACGGCGCGGGGCGCGCCGAGTTCGTCGTTTTCAATCGACAGGCTTTTGAGCGTGATTTTCCCGCTCAGTCCCGTTCCGAGCGCTTTTGCCATTGCCTCTTTTGCGGCGAATCTTGCGGCGAAGCGCAGGGCGGCATCGGGGCGCGCGGCGCAGTATTTTATTTCGGCGTCGGTGAATGTTTTTTTCAGGAAGGCGTCGCCGTACTGTTCGAGCATTTTCGAAATGCGGGCGACGTCGGCGATGTCGGTGCCGACGCCCGCGACGCCTCCCGCGTCCTGCAAGTTAGCGGGCATTTATAAGTTCCCTCATTTCGGCGACGGCGCGTTCCGTTCCCACAAGAAGCGCGCGCGACATGATGGTGTGGCCGATGTTGAGTTCGTTGAAATCAGCCGCGCGGAGCAGTTCGCCGACGTTGCGGTAGTTTATGCCGTGCCCTGAGTTTACGGTGAGTCCCAGCGATTTTGCGAAGTCCCGCGCGGAGGCTATGCGTTTGAGCTCGGCGTTGCGTTTTTCAACGTTGCCCCACGCGTTTGCGTATGCGCCCGTGTGGAGTTCGACGGTGGGCGCGCCGATTTCCGCGGCAACCCTGATTTGTTCGGCTTCGGGGTCGATGAAAATCGAGCAGATTATTCCCTTTTTCGAAAGCGTTTCGACGGCGCGGGCGGTTCTGTCTTTGATGTCGGGGTCGAGCAGGTTGACGCCGCCCTCGGTTGTGACTTCGCGGCGGTTTTCGGGAACGAGGCACGCGTAGTCCGGCAAAATTTCCGTCGCGAATTTAACAATTTCCTCCGAGCACGCCATTTCTAGGTTGAGTTTTGTGGAGATTTTTCTGCGCAGTTCGGCGATGTCGGCGTCCTGCATGTGGCGTCTGTCTTCGCGCAGGTGGGCGGTGATTGAGTCCGCGCCGCCGCGTTCCGCCGCGAGCGCGATTTCCGCGGGGTTCGGTTCGACTATTACGTCGGGATTGTCCAGCGATTCGCGGTAGCGCGCCTGTCTGAGCGTTGCGCTGTGGTCGATGTTTACTCCGAGTTTTGTCATGGTATTTCCCTTTCTATTGAAATTTTTTCCAGAGCGACGGCAGGAACAGCACGAGGATTGCGTAGAATTCGAGACGCCCCGTAATCATTAAAAATGCCGAAATTATTTTCGACGAGTCGCCGAAAAATCCGAAATTTTTCGACGGCTCGACCTCCGCGAACCCCGGCCCTGTGTTGTTCAGGCACGCGATTGCCGCCGACAGCGTGCCCTCCAAGGACATGTCGGGTTCGAGAACCGCAAGCAGCACCGTGGCGCAGAGGGACAGCCCGAAAAATATTGCGCAGTGCGAGAGCACGCTTTTGATGTCGGAGTCGTCGAGGCTCTTGCCGTTGACGGAGATGTTCCTCACGACTCTCGGTCGGAACGATTTTTCAACCTCGTTGCATGCTATCTTGAACGCCGCGACCGCGCGCGAGACTTTCAGCCCGCCCGACGTCGAGCCCGCGCAGCCGCCGATTATTATCAGCACGAAAAATATTGCGTGCGTTGCCGGAAGCCATGTTCCGTAGTCTATTCCCGTAAAGCCCGTTGTGGTCATCAGCGAAACCGACGCGAACGCCGCATTTGTAATCGCCTCTCCCCAGTCGGACGCCGATCGGAAGTCTTGCGCGATGAACGCCGCGACCGCCGCCGTCGATACGAGCAGTATTGCCGAGTATGTCCGAAACTCCGTGTTCGACGCCAGTTTTTTGAAGTCGCCGCCGATTGCCGCAAGCATCGGCATGAAGCTCACGCCGCCGACGAACATGAAGAACGTCGTCGCCCAGTAGACCGCGTTGCTGTCGTAGTGCGCCATGCCGTTTTCGTACACGCTGAATCCGCCCGTTGAGACCGCCGAGAACATGTGGCAGACGCCGTCGAACCAGCCCATTCCGCAGAGTTTGAACGCGGCAAGGCACAGCGCGGAGACGCCGAGGTAGAGCGCGAGTATTTTGAAGATTCCGCTTTGAATGCGCGCGGTTTCTATTCCGCCGCCCGCGTTCGCGCTCGATTCGCTTGCGTACAGAATCCTTCCGCCCGACCCCATGAAGGAGAGAATCGCCACGAAGAACACGAGCACTCCCATGCCGCCAATCCAGTGCGACAGGCAGCGCCAGAACATCAGGCTGTGGGGGAAGTCGGCAAAGCTAGAAAACACGCTCGAGCCCGTGGTTGTCAGCCCGCTTGTGGATTCGAAAAACGCGTCTGGAAACCCGCAGCCCAGAATCAGCGCGTAGGGCAGGCTTCCGACGGCGGAGGCGATAATCCAGCCAAGCCCCACGACGCACATCGCCTCCTTTTTGAAGAGCTTTTTGGGCGCGTTGCGGCTCGGCAGGTAGAGGGCGAACGCAAGCATTACGCAGAGGGCGATTACGCATATCCACGACGGCATTGCCTCGCTTTCGAGCGGCGACGCCCCGTAGAGCAACGACACCCCCGTGCACGCCGAAAACGCCAGCGCCATGACCCACAGCACCATCGAGAGCATCTTGAATATGATAGAGTAGTTCATTTATCTGAACATCGCCGCGACTTCCCCGATTTTCTCCTTTTCGAGAATGAGAATGAGCCTGTCGTCGCTTTCTATGACGTCGTTTGCCCCTGGCACTTTTGCGTCGGTATCGTTTACGATTGCCGCGATTATGCACGCGGGCGGAAGTTTGAGGTCCTTCACCGACTGTCCGCAAGCCGCGCTCTTTCCCGACACTTTAAGCTCGATGAATTCGACCGCGCCGCCTTTGAGCGCGCCGACCACTGCGAAGTCTCTGTTGGCGACGTATTTTTTGATTTCGTCGGCCGTAACTCGGCGGGGAGAGGCGTCGGCGGTGATGTTGAGGAATCCGCTGATGTTGCGCAGAACCTGCTCGTAGTCGGGCTTGTTGATTACAAGTTCCACGTATTTTGCGCCGAGCTTTTTTGCCTGAATCGAGGTCATGACGTTTTCTTCGTCGTCTTTCGTGCAGGCTATGAAGTAGTCGGCGTCGCCTATCTGCTCCTCTTCGAGAAGCCGCAGGGACGTTGCGCTGCCGTTGATTACCGTGACCGACGGGAACTGTTCGGCGATTTCGCGGCATTTGTCGAGGTCGGGTTCTATGACCCTGATTTTGAAGCGGTAGTTCGAGAGCCTGCGGATTACCGAAATCGCCGTTTCCGTCGCGCCGTTGAGGACTATCCTCACGCTTTCCGAGTTGCGCTCCGAAGAGAACGTTCCGCGGTGTTTCAAAATGCTGTCGGGCGTGCCGATGAGGGTGATTTTGTCGCCGCGTTCGAGCACGGTGTCGGCGGTCGGAACGTAGAGTTTGTCGCCGCGTTCGACGTAGCCGATTTTCACGGCGGGGTCGAGCTTGATGTCGCGCAGGCGTTTGCCCTCCGCCTTTGCGCCCTCCGAAATTTCGGTTTCCTGCAATTCAATCTGCCCCCGCGCGAAGTCTTCGACCGCCATTCTTTCGGGGTTGCGGACGTGTTTTGCAAGCTCCACGGCGGTAAGCGCTTCTGGGTTTATGAGAATGTCTATGCCGAACTGCTTTTGGTAGTTTACAAGGGAGTTGTCGGCGTATACCTGGTCGTGAACCCTTGCGATTGTGGTTTTTGCGCCGAGCTTTTTGCCTATTGCGCAGGCGACGATATTGAGCTGGTCGAAAGCGGTCATCGCCAGCAGGAAGTCGCAGTCGGACACGCCCGCGAGCGACAGGAATTTTGCCGACGCGCCGTTCCCGCGGATTACCCGCACGTCGAGGTTTTCCTCAATTTCGTCCGCGCGGTCAGTGTCGGACTCCAAGAGCGTTACCCCGTGCCCGTCCTCGCTGAGGACTTGGCAAAGGTAGTGCCCCACGTCTCCTGCTCCGACTATTATTATTTTCATATCTACCTATCGACACTAACAGACTTCGCGCGAATAAAAAGCTTTTTTTGGCGTCCTCCCGACTGCGGAAAAAATCGCCCGCCGCGTATAATGCGTTTGACAAAAGCGGGCGAAAAAATAGATTCGGCGAAAAATTGTCATGAAAGCAAAAGATTTTATGAAGGACCTTTCGTGGTCGCGCAAAGATTTGATTTCGACCGAAGACCTTACCCTCGACGAAATCGGCAAAATTTTCGCAATGGCGGACGTTTTCAAGGCGTCGCTCAAAAGCGACAAGGCAAAGCTCCCCTACCTGAAAGGCCGGGTTGTGGTGAACCTCTTTTTCGAGCCGAGCACCCGCACCCGTACCGCTTTCGAAATGGCGGCGCACAAGCTCGGCGCGGACGTCATAAGCGTGGCGTCGAACATTTCGTCGTCGGTCAAGGGCGAGACGCTCAAAGATACCGCCCGCAACATAGAGGCTCTGATGGCGGATATGATTATCGTGCGCCACAGCTCGTCGGGCGCGGCGAAGTACCTTGCCGACAGGGTGAAAATTCCCGTAATCAACGCGGGCGACGGCGCGCACGCGCACCCAACGCAGGCTTTGCTCGACGCGTTCACCATGCGCGAAAAATTCGGCGGAAACTTCAAGGGCAAAAAAATAACGATTCTGGGCGACATTCTTTTCAGCCGCGTTGCGCGGTCGAACATCTATCTGCTCCAAAAGCTCGGCGCGGAGGTGACCCTTGCGGGACCATCGACGCTCGTCCCGCGCGAGTTCGAAAAGTTAGGCGTGCGCGTCTGCTGCGACCTTGCCGAGGCTGTCGCCGACGCCGATGTCGTGATGCTTCTTCGCATTCAGCACGAACGCCAGAGCGCGACGCACTTCCCGTCGGTCTCCGAATACGCCAACGTTTTCGGGCTGAACCTGCGCCGCGAAAACCTCCTCAAAAAGGGCGCGTTCATCATGCACCCCGGCCCGATTAACAGGGGAGTGGAGCTTGACACGCCGCTTGCGGACTCCGACCGCTCCGTTATCCTCACGCAGGTCACCAACGGCGTCGCGGTCAGAATGGCCGTCATGAACCTTTGCATGCACCGCACAAACCGGTAATTATTATGGAAAACGAAATTTTGATTAAAAACGCGAGGGTTGTAGATCCCTCGCAGAATCTCGACAAAGTTTGCGACATTGCAGTCCGCGACGGAGTGTTCGCCGAAAAAGTTTCGCCGAAAGCCGAAGTCGTGGACGCCAAGGGGCTTGTCTTGACCCCCGGTTTTGTTGACATGCACGTCCACCTGCGCGAACCCGGTCAGACTTCGAAAGAGTCTGTGGCGACGGGCACGGCGGCGGCGGCGGCGGGCGGATTCACTTCAATCGTGGCGATGCCCAACACCGTTCCCGCGGCGGACAACGCCTCGACCGTTAGGCTTATTAACGACATCATCGCCGAAACCGCAAAAGTGCGCGTCTACCAGAGCGCGTGCCTTACCGAGGGCAGAAAGGGCGAGACTCTCGCGCCTTTCGGGACTCTCAAAAATCTCGGTGTGATTGCGCTGACCGACGACGGCTCGTGCGTGCAGAGCGCGGAGCTTATGCGCAACGCAATGCAGTACGCAGGCATGTTCGGAATGCTCGTCATGGACCACTGTCAGGAAAACACGCTCACGCGCACGGGGCAGATGCACGAGGGCGAGTGGTCGGCGCGGCTCGGCTTGGGAGGCTGGCCGTCGGCGGCGGAGGACATAATTGTGGCGCGCGACGCGATTTTGGCGCACTACACAAAGTCGCATATCCATTTGCAGCACATTTCGAGCGCGTTGTCGGTGGGAATTATCCGCGACGCCAAAAAGCGCGGAATTAGCATTTCCGCAGAGGCGACCCCGCACCACCTCTCGCTAACCGACGAGTGCCTCAAAGACTACGACACCAATTTCAAAATGTGCCCGCCCGTCCGCACAAAAGCCGACGTGGACGCGCTTATAGAGGGCGTCGTCGACGGCACAATAGAGGTCATCGCGACCGACCACGCACCGCATTCCGAAAACGACAAAGACAGGGAGTTCGACTGCGCCCCATTCGGCATTACCGGGCTTGAAACCGCGTTTTCGGTCTGCCACGAAGTCCTTGTGCGCTCGGGCAAAATCGGCATGCCGAAGCTTGTTGAACTGATGTCGACGCGCCCCGCGCAGCTTCTGAAAATCGACGCGGGCACTCTCGCCGCCGGCGCAAAGGCGGACTTCGTTCTCATCGACGAAAATGCCGAATACGTCTACGACAAAACGCTCTCCCGCTCGACGAATTCGCCGTGGTTCGGCAAAAAACTGCGCGGCAGGGTCGTGGCAACATACCTCGGCGGCTCGAAGATTTATTGATGGAGTATTTCGGGGCAGGCGTTCTCGGGCTTCTGTCGCTTGCGGCTGTGTGGGCTACCGTTGCGAAGACTGCGGGGAGCGCGCGCGGCGTGCGTTCGGCGGAGCTTGACGCGTTTTCGACGATGCTTCTCGCGTTCCTTTTCGTGCTGGGCGCGCTTGTTTCGATGTCCGTTGCGCGGGCGTTTGCCGACGCTTCGGGCGACTTTTTCAAAATATTTCTGCCGACTTCCGTTTCGCAAATTACGGCGCTTGCGCTTTGCGCTGTTTTTGCGCGTTTCGCGAAAATCAAGCTCGACTTCAAGCCGACCCGCGCCGCTCTCAAAACGGGTGCGTTGTACTTCTTCCCGACCCTTGCGGTGCTTGCGTGCGGCGCGTGCATAGCGGTGTTCTACAAGGCGGCGTTCGGCGAGGACATTGCGCGGCAGGAGATTGTAGCTCTCTTTGCGGGAATAGGCGACATTCGGGTAAAGATTTTCGCCGTCTTCACAATCGCGGTTCTTGCGCCGATTGCCGAGGAGACGTTTTTCCGCGGCATTCTGTACCCCGTCTTCAAGGGCGCGTTTTCGGCGGTCTTGCCAGATTCGAAAAAAGCCGTCGCAACGGCGGCTTCGGCGGCGGTAGTGTCGGTTTTGTTTTCGCTAATCCACGCGAGCGCGTACGCCGCCGCGCCGATTTTCCTGATGGGGATAATCCTCGTCTGCGCCTACGAAAAATCTGGCTCGCTCGTTTCGCCGATAGTTGCGCATTCGCTTTTCAACGCCGCGAACATCGCGGTGATTTTAATTTTATGAAACCTTTTGCGACAGTCGGAACGGTCGGCGGCTTGGGCGAAAAACGCCTGATTTCGCGCGTGTGCGCAAAATTCGGCGCGGCAGCCGATTTGCCGCCCCCATTCGGGGCGGGCGACGACTGCGCCCTCGTGCTTTCGCAGTCCCTGAAAAAAAACGTCCTGCTTACAAGCGACGCCGTCATTTTGGGCAGGCACTTTTCTCCCGACACCCCGCCCGAACTCGCGGGCGCAAAGCTCGTGAAGCGCAACGTAAGCGACATCGCCGCAATGGGGGCGCGTCCGTTCGCCGCGCTTGCAAGCTCGATATGCTCGCCAAACGTGTCGGTCGAATGGCTCGACGGTTTTTGCGGGGGCATGGGCGTTGCCGCGGAAAAGTACGGGCTGAAAATAATAGGCGGCGATTTCGCGTCGGTCGGCGGCGACTTCTTCTCGACCCACCTTACCCTCTTGGGGCAGACCGACGGACGCACGCTTTTGCGCGTCGGAGCGTCGGCGGGCGACTACATTTGCGTAAGCGGCGCGTTAGGCGCGTCGTTCGAAAGCGGGCACCATTTGGCTTTCGAGCCGCGCGTTGAGCAGGGCGTGTTCCTCGCCGCCGAGCCGCGCGTTTCGGCGTGCACCGATTTGAGCGACGGCGCGGCGTCCGACCTCCGCAACCTCCTTCCGCGCGGAACTTGCGCCGAGCTGTCCGAAAGCGCCGTCCCCCGCAGGGAGTACTGCGGCAAAACCGCGACATTAAAACAGGCTCTTTGCGACGGCGAAGACTACGAGCTTCTCTTCACTTTCTCCGGCGCGGCGTCCGAGCTTAGCGCGTTTTCGCGCGTCTACGAAGCGCGTTTCGGCGAGCCGTTCTACGTCATGGGGCAAATAAAAACGGCGAATCCCGCAGACGGGGAAGACGCCGTGTTTGTCGTTTCGCAAAACCGCCGCGAGCCGTTTTCGGCGGGCGGTTTCGACCACTACCAGCCCTGACTTCTCTTGATGTCCTCCTGAACGAGATTTCGGAACGCCTGGCTTTTTGCGGCGTTTTCGAAAGTCTTTTGCACCTGTTCGAGCACTTCGGTGTATTTCTTCACGTCGCCCTCGAAGCCCGAATAGAAGTCCGTATTGTTGATTTCGCGCACTTCCGTTTTGATGAGGTTCGAAAGGTCTAGCATGTACGCCTTGTAGGCGCGTTCGAAGCTCGATTTGTCCATGCGTTTTTTGAGCGCGGAAAGGTGCTTCTTTATAATCATGCCGATTACGGGCGAGTTCTCCGAGTCCGCAAGCTGTGTAGTCGAGAAAAGTTTTACGAAGTCTTTTGCGACGTTCCCGATTCTTTCGACTTTCATCTTCTGGTCTATGTAGTTGTCTTCGGAGAATTTTTCCCACTTGCCGAGGTTGTCGAGCCTGCGGGCTTCGAGAGTGCCAGCCTCCGATTCGATGTCGCGCATTAGCCTGTTTACTTCCGAGCGTTGGAACCAGTTTATGCGCCTGATTTTCGCCTGTGCGGGCATTACGACCGCGAGCGTTTCCATCGAATTGGGGTTGATTATGAGCGTGCCCTCCGAGTAGCTTATGGGCAGGTTGTTGTTTAGCTTCAAAATCCTGTCGTTGATTGCGTTGATTTTTACCGGGAACGCCATCAGCTTCTGCTTCAAATAACCCACGACAAACTGCGAGGTTCCAACGAGGTCGCGGTACTGCTTTTCGTTGATGAATTCCGAATTTTTCGTGCCTTCGGGCAGCTCTTTTGGGAAGACGAGCACCAGCGGCAGGTTTTTCGAAACGTAGATTTCCTTTTCGTTGTATTCAAGCTGTTCGCCGCGCGCGTTCGAAAGCGTAAGCCCCGGCGTGAACGCAGCAAACGGAATGAACGCAACCTGTTTGCCCTGTATTTCCGAAAGGAATGCCGCGCCACGGACGTCGCCGTCGGTCATGTAGGTCTGCGCGGTGTAGCGTTCCTTGACGAGATTTTCGAGTTCGCTCATTGTGGCGGGGCGTTTTTTCTGCCCCTGCTCGTTTCCGCCGGCGGCGACAGTCTCGGAAGCCGAAGCCTCCGCCGCCTTGCCCGACAAAATTTCCTTGATGGTTTTCAGCTGTTCGGCGAAGTTTCCGGGGAATTCCTCTGCGGCGGCTTTCTTTATCAACGCGAATGTGCGCGGGCGCATTTTGTCCGTCGTCATAGCGTCGAGTTCAAGCTTTGCGGCGGTTTCGTTTTGGAGCAGTTCGAGGAATGTGTTGAGGTTCGTCTTGCCCGATTCCGTAAATTTCTTTTTCAGTTCGCCGTACGCCGCCGCGCCAAGCTGCGTTTTATAGTCTCCCAGCCCCGACGCAATCGACGCCTGTTCGCTGATGAACGGCTCCTGCTTTACGAAGTCGAGCGGGAACTTTTTGTCGGCAAGCTCCTTCACGAGCTTGATGTCGTTTTCGTCCGCCGAGAACGACATGTTCTGGATAGTCTCCCACGCTTCGACCTGTTTTTTTACCCAGGATTTCGCCTTCGACGCGTTGTCGGCGTTTACTTCCGCCGATTTCGCTTCGAGTTTCGCCCTTAATTCGGCGGGCATTTCCTGAGCGAACGCCGATGCGGCTGCGATTACCGCCAACGAGATTGATGTGATAAATGTCTTCATAGAAAGTCGAAAATCCTATTGGGCATTCCCCGCGTGTCAACCAATTTAACGCGCCCGACGCCTTTTAGGGCGCGTCTTTATTTTAAGGGGCGCAAGAAATAGCTTGAAGAGCGCGTCCGCCTTTGATTTGATATTTGGCTTTCATGAATTTATTTAAGAAAATCGTATCTCTCGGAAAAAAGGTTTTTTCCAAAAATGAGTCAGAGCCGCGCAAGGCGGGGAAACAGCAGGGCGGCGCCCGAAAGAAAAATTCCGCCGCGCCGCGCCCCAAAAACGCCCCCGCAAACGCCGCCCGCCGCCCCGACGACCGCCGCAGGGAGGGTCGCCGTCCGCGCCGCGAGTCGGGCAAAAAAGGCTTGGACGTGCAGAATGTCCCCGCGCAAAAACGCGCTCCCAAAAACGTTCCCGCCCCCTATCCGCAGGACGAGCTTTCGGCGTCGCTTCCCGACTTCGCCGCGCTCGGTCTTTCCCCCGCGGTTCTCTCCGCCGTCAAGGACATGGGCTACGCGTCGCCCACGCCGATTCAGTCGAAGGCAGTCCCGATTGTCCTTTCTGGCGCGGACGTAATCGGCACGGCGCAGACGGGCACGGGCAAAACGGCGGCGTTCGCGCTCCCGCTCGTCGACAAGCTCGGCGAATCGCAGTTCGAGCCGCGCGTGCTTGTGTTAAGCCCCACTCGCGAGCTTGCCTCGCAGACCGCCGAGGCGTTCAAAAATTTCTCGAAATATTCGCCTATCGAAACGCTCCTCGTTCAGGGCGGCGTCTCGATGGAACGCCAGATTGCCGCGCTCAAAAGCGGCGTGGACGTCGTGGTCGCCACCCCGGGAAGGCTTCTCGACCTCAACCGCAACCGCGCAATTTCGCTCAAAAACATAAAGTACCTTGTGCTCGACGAGGTTGACCGCATGTTCGACATGGGCTTCATCGAAGACGTTTCCAACATCATCAGGTACTGCCCCAAGGAACGCCAGACGCTCTTCTTTTCGGCAACAATGCCCGACGCCGTAATGCGCCTGTCCAAATGGGCGTTGACCGACCCGCAGAGGCTCGACACGGGCATTGCCCAAAACAGCCCCGCCGATACAATCGAGCACTTCGTCTATCCCGTTGACGGAATTCAAAAATACGATTTACTGATAGAATATCTTAAATCGATAACTTTCGACTCGCTCATAGTTTTCACCCGCACGCGAATCGACGCCGACAGAATCGGCGAATGGCTCGTCGGGCACGACTACAAAGTGTCGATTCTCCACTCCGACCGCACCCAGCGCGAACGCGACAAGGCTCTCGCCGATTTCAAGGAGCGCAAGACCAACATACTTGTCGCAACCGACATCGCCTCGCGCGGGCTTGACATCAACGATGTTCAGTACGTCATAAACTACAACGTTCCCGAACACGCGGAGGACTATGTCCACAGAATCGGGCGAACGGGCAGGGCGAACAAGGACGGCACGGCAATCACGCTTTACTCCTCCGACGAAACTATGTTCCTGAAAAGAATAGAGGAATTTATAAACGCGAAAATCGAGCGCAGAAAGTTGGAGGGCTTTGCGTACAGAAACGAGCCAATCCTCGTGGAAGAAACCAAAAAGCACAGGAAACGCAACCGCTGACGGCGCTTGACGGCGCGTGAAAGCACCAGTCTAAGGGCGTTTCACGCGCGCCCCAGACCGCTTACATACGCCGTGTATGCTACGCGCCCTGTGTCGCGCGTAAAGCCGCCCTTATACTGGCACTTTGACGCGCCTAAATAGTGAGCGCACGGCGCGGAAGATTTTTAGAGTGTGTTGGGATAAAAGTTGGTTTTACAAAAAAGCGGAAATTCCGAGATTCGGGATTTCCGCTTTTCTTTTTATCCGCGCATAGCGCGTCTATTTTTTACCTGTTTCTCACTAATAATCGGCAATCCCAACGTAAGTAATTGCCAACGGCAATACGAACTAAACGGGGAAAGCGGCAAGTATACTTGCCGCGCATAATCACCGAAAGGAGCGAAGCTCCGACGCCGTGCAGGCTGCAGCCTGCAGCTAGCCTGCGCTTTGCCTGCTTAATGAGAGGTCGGCGCTGTATGAGACGTTTAGTTCGTATTGGGCGGGGTTTAGGTACATGTCGGGCACGTTGAGGTTTAGATAGTAGGTTTTATCGAATATTGTAAACGGGAATCTTTTTACGGTTGTCATGTAGGCAGGGCCGGTATTTGTCGAGTAGTTTGTATCGATTTCCAGCGAGCCTGCGCCGAAATGGAATGCAAGTTTATAGTAGTATGATTTGCTTGCAAATGATATTTCTTGCGGGTAGTGTGCATCGACGTACGGGCCGGAAATTTGGAAGTCGAGTCCGCCGTCGGGCAGGAATATGTCGCACAGCGTTTTGCCCGACGCCGTGCAGCGCGCGCGGGGTTCGAGCGAAAACGGCATTGTCGCCGAGCAGAAATTGTCCGCATGCGCCGCTTTTGTTATGTCAACGAGCACGTCGCCGCTTTTTGCGTGCTGCTCGAACACGCGCACCGAGAAGTCGAGCGACACTTCCGATGTCAGCCAGAAAAACTCCACGCACTCCTGCGGCGTCATCGGGCCGATTGCAAGCCCGCCGCCCGGCAGAACTTCCGTCGTCGGGTAGGGAATCGGGGAAAGGTGTGTAAACGCTTGCATGTTTATTCTACGTATTTGGGTTCGCTCATGAGTACTTTTGCGGTTGCAAGGTAGCCGTTGTGGCAGATGTAGATTTCGCGCATTTTCGCAAGCTCGCCGTCGTCGAGGTCGGCGGGGTCGAGCTCGATTCCGTCGGGTTGTTCGCCGCCGCTTGCGCCAATCACGAATTTGTCGAAAACCGCGTCGCCTTCGCCGCCGTTGATTTCGGCTTTCGTCTGCGTAGGCTCGTCGGATTTCCCCGAAATTTTGCCCGTCGTGCGCGTCGATATGTCGGAGCTTACGGTTCGGTTTCGGTTGATTCTGAAAAGCTCCTCCATATTGTCGGGGTAGAGGTGTTTGGGCGGGCCGAATTTTACGAGCGTCGTGCCGTCGGCAAGGTTTTCCTCGGTCTGCACGACCGTCGCTCCTATGTCCGCCCAGTCTGGATTTTGCGAATCGGAAATGCCGATGCGTTTGCCGAGAAAGCTCTTTTCGAGCGCGCCTAGAATCTTAACCGAGCCTTCGTACTGCGCGTCGGAAACGGCTTTGTAGACGGCTTCCGCAAGTCCCGACGGCTTTTCCTCCGCGAACTGCGACGTCTTCCAGATTGTGTACGTTCCGCTGACTGCGTTTGTCGAAAGAATGTTTGCTGCGACGTTTTTTGTGACAATGCTTCCGTCGTCAGTTGTGTATTTTACTTTCGCCGTAATGCGGTCGGAGAGCGTTTGGAAGTTCATTCCCGCTACAATCGAGCCTACGAGCAGCTCCCGCGCGTATGTCGGCGTTTCACGCGCCGATTCGACAACCGTCATGTCCGATTCGTCCGCGAGCGACGGCACATGCTTTCGCCACCACTGCACGCTGTTTGGCTGCACCGTTCCGCAGACGATTTTATATGTCGAAGACGACGATTTCGCGCCGTCCAAATCTACCGTCATCACGATTGCGCGGCGCGAGTTCGACTGCGCGTCCTGCGGGTATTTTTCCTCGGAGACCGCGAGCCACGTTTCGCCGTCCACTTCGTTTTCCTGCTCGTACTTTACGGAAACGCAATCTACGCGCAGGTCGGGACGCTCGGCGACGCTTGCCGAGAGCGTGGTTTTCTTCGAAATATCTATTGTCTCCGACGGCAGGGTGGGGCGTTTTCGGACTTCGAGCTTGGGGTAGCCGTCCGTCGCGTAGTCGAAGTACGCCACGGAATTCGGCGCCCATTTGAGGGTACGCGCTATTGCCTGGGCGCAGGAGATGTCGCGGGCTTCGTCAAGCAGCATGTCGGAGTCTGTGTCTATTGTGCCGACGGCGAGCTGCGCTCCGCACGACGCCGCGTAGAGCGCGATTTCTCTGATTTGCTCCGAGACCTTGATTTTCCCGCCCGCGGCGTTTTGTCCGAGCGCGACTCTGCTTCGGAGCACGCTTGCCGATTCTCCGCCGACGGCGCGTTTCCAGTACTGCTGGTAGACGGTTTCCTCCAAGTCCCTCCACGGACTTTTTGCGACGATTTCCGCCGCCGTTTTTTCCGCCGCGCGCCGTTTGGGGATTTTCGTGATGCGTCCGAAAAATTTGCGCGTGCTTCCGACGAAAACCTCGATTGTGTCGTCGATGTCGGGCACGGTCTGCGCGTCGGGCGCGAGCGTGATTCTAAGCTCGTCCGCCGACGACGTTTTGCGGAGGATTTTCGCCGCGCACACCGGGAATTTTGCGGCGTCTACCGCCGCCGAGTTTATCCTGAAAACGACGTTCATTCTATACTTCGCCTTTGAGTTTTTTCATTTGTTCGAGGCTTTCCTCGATGTCGGATTTCAGCTGCGCCACGGTTTTTTCAAGCTCGTCGATTTTCGATTCGAGCCTGTCGAGTTCCGTGCGCATTTCGCGTTCGATGTCGTCGATTGTCATTGTTGCTCCTTTGGTTTGCCCGCCGAAAATTCGTAGCGGGTATTTGATACAAGTTTTTCGTATTCGGTTTTGATTTTCGAAACCACCGCGTTTTCGAAGACGGTTTTCGAGCCGTCGGAGTGCTCGAAAACAAGCGTTGCGGGTGATAGCGCGGAGATTTCCGAGGCGTGCCCGACCGCGAATTTTTCGGCGTCGGCTTCGCTTCCGTGGGCGCGTTCGATTTCGAACGCGAGGGTAGTTTTTGTGTTGCCCCTGTCGAAAATTTTGGCCTCGTCGGCGTCGATAGTGTATTCCGTCTGCGAGCGTCTGCGCGTTTCGAGCGCAAGCGATTTCGGGAACTCTCCGTCGTTCGCAAGGTTTGTGTCGGCGAATTTTATTTTCATTGCAAAACCGATTGCGCGTTGAGGATTATCGAGATTTTCCCGTCCTTGGAAATCCACGGATACTGCGGCGCAAGGGTCATGCGCCCGTATCCGCACGCCAGCGGCGGCGTCCAGTTGTGAAGCGATTTCGATACGGTTTCGGCGGCGGAAAGCAGCGACGGCGCGTTTGCGGCTATCGGGTCGGCGCGCGAAACTTCCACGCGCAGCTCCACCTCCGAAAACGTCGGGCCGGCCGCGTATTTCGACGCGTTTTTCGGCAGAGGTCTTTCCACGGTTATGCGCAGTCCGTTCGCCTTTCCGCCGTCGTCGTCCGCGCCCTCCTTTTTGATGTCGGCAAGGCGCAGGTCGGACGCGCCGCGCAGGCGTTCGTAAATCGAATTTTGCAGGCTTTCGAGCGTTCCCATTTTAAATGCCCTCCATTGTTTTGCGGCTTGCGTTTCTCGCCGCCGAAGCCGCCGATACGCCGCGTCGGGGACGCGCGGTTTTTACGCCGTCGAGCGGTCGCGACACCACAAGCTCGCCCCGCGCGATTCTTGCAAGCGTTTCGCGGGCGATGTCGGCGTGCTTCTTCTGCATGTCTGAAATTTCAATCGACGGCACGCGCAGGTGGAGCGATTCCACCGCAAGCCGCAACGCGCAGTCTTTGAGTTCGGGCGGAATTTTAGAGTGGTCGGCGTCGAGCGCGTTCAGCCCGCTCGTTGCGATTTCCACCCTGATTCGCGCTATGACCGTCGCTATGATGTCCACCGAAATGTCGCGTTTGCGCGACTTGAACGCCTCGGCTTTGAGCGTGTCGAGCTGTGGTTTGTTTAGAGCCTCTTCGAGGTCTTCGGGGAAAATTTTAATCCATTCCATAACCGCATGGACGCGGCGGAAGCCCGAAGGCCTCCGTCGCGCCGCCTATTACGCTCCTTCCTTGATTTCGAGTTTGCGCACGCCGAGCTCGCTCGCCGCCACTATGCTTGAATAGTGCTCGACAGTGATGTCGGTGTACTTTGCGTGCTCGTCGCAGTAGACCCTGAACGCCGAGCCCTCCTCCGTGGGGGTGTAGAAGCGTTTGAGGTTCGACGGTTCGTCCTTCGAAACGGCGTTCTGCGCGTAGAACGCGTAGACCGTATTGCCGAGGATTTTCGATTTTGCGGTGTCGGAACTCTGGAATCGCGACGCCAGCACGCGGCAGCCGTCGAGCAGGAATTTGCCCGCAAGCTCGTCCTGCGCCATCGCCGCGCCCTTGAAGGCAACCGCCGAATTTTGCGATTCGAGGCACGTCATGCGCTTGTCCCACGCCGATTCGCCAAGCAGCAGCCTGTTCGGTCGGATTCCGCTCTGGTCTGCGGCGGAGGAAAGCATTGCGCGAATGTCGGCGTCGGGGTTTGCGCTCGCCGACCAGTCCGCCTTTGTCTGCGCCGTGGCGATTGCGTCGAGGGCTGCAACCGCCCTGCGCAGCTCGTTGCGGAGCAGGCGTTGGAGCAGCATCTGCACATAGCGTTCCTGCCAGTCGTCGCCCGCGGCTTCGTCGTGGTCTACGCGGATTGTAAGCCCCTTGTTGAGCGTCTTTTCGTTGACCGACTCGCCGTCGTAGCGGACGCGCTTGAACTCCGCGCCGATTGAGCGCACGTCGTCGCTTTCCGAGAAGAACGCCTGCGCGTTGTCGCTGCGCTTGAATTCGAAGCGTCTGCCGACGGGGACGGGCGGGGCGATGAAGTCGAGAATCGCCGAGATGTTGTCGGGGTCGACCCAGCCCGTAGTGAACGCCGTGAGGGCTTCCGAGTAGTTGCCCGCGGTGAATTTATTTTCGTTTGCGCTTATTATGTTTTCGTTCATGATATTAGTTTTTGCTTATTGCAATCCATGCGATTTTTGTGGAGCCAGCCGTGCCGTTCGCGTCGAGCGTGAAGCTTATGCCCGACGTTCCCGCCGCGGCCTTGACCGTCTTTTCCGAGCCTCCCGCGCTTTGAACGGCGGCGATTACAACGCTGTCGGAGTTAAGCCCCGAAAATTCGAGGGAGTCCGAAGTTGTCGCCGTAGTCCATTCGTGCACGCCGCACGCGGCGAGCTTCCACGCCGATTCGCCGAAGCCCTGCGGGTCGATTTCCGCAAGCCCGCCGGAAACCGCCGAGCACACTGCGACGCCCACTTTGTACGAGCCGTCCGCCGCCGCCGCCGAAACCTTGCCGTTTGCCGACGTGTATACGCTTGCTCCCGCGGGAATGTCGGTCGCCGCGCGGCACATGATTGTGCTTTCCGCGCTTGCGGGCAGAATCACCGCGAGCCTTTCGCCTTTTGCGCCCTCGTCGGAGCACACTCCGAAAGGCTTGTCCGCCGCGCCCGCAACCGCGAAGCCGCCGTCGTTTGCGCCCGCCTTTACCACGAGGTACGCGTTGTCTACGGATTCCTCCGCGACCATTGTAATCGAGCCTGCGTGCGTGCCGTCTGCGATGTTGCAGAACGCGGGCTTGCGTTCGAACGCCGCGCGGAGGCCTTCTGCGAGCCGCGCGGACAGTTTTTGTCTGTTGTCTGTCATATTATTTCCTGTTGTTTTTCATGCGGACGGATTTTTAGTGCTATCCGTTGAGTTTCTGTTTTTTTACCGCCGCAAAGCTTTTCGTGTACGGCTCGCCGAGTCTGCGCGACCGTTCGAGCGCAAGTTCGGCAAGCCTCCTTTCGGGGCGTTCGTCGGCGTTTTTTCGCGCCGCCAGCCGTTCCGAGATTGTCGCCGCCGCCGCGCTTTTTCTGAGCGACTCCGCCTTTTCCGCGCAGATTTCTATTTCCTCCGCGAGCTTTCCCATTTTCGCCATCGCCGCGCGCGAGCGTTCGGCAGTTTGCGCCAAACCGCGCCCGCCGAAGCCGAGAATTTTTCCGCTTTCGGAAATGTTCGGGTTGTTCGTAAGACCCACCGACAGGAGCTTCACGGGGCGGTATCTGCCGTCGCCGAGCTTCTGCATTCGCCAGCGCGGCGACATCGCCGAAAATTCTCCCCTCACTATTTTCTCGTAGGTTTTTTGCGGGTACGCCGCCACGACCGCGATGCCGTCGTTTGTCGGGCATATGCGCTTTATGCGCCCCACCGCCTCCGCCCTGATTCCCTCGTCGTCGGGGTGTCCGACGTAAATCGGAATGCCGACCGCCGCGCTCCAAGCCGCCGCGCGTTTCATTTTCCGCGCCGACTCTTCGTCGACAACCTGCATGCCCTTTGCGTGCGGCCATTCTCCGAAGGGGCAAAGCACCTGCAAAAGCTCCCTATCCGATTTCATTGGATTCCTTTTTGTTTGAAGCGGGGAATGCGAACCTCCGCGCGAGTTCGGTTTTGTCGGGCGAGAGTCCGAGGGCGGCGAGGCGTTCGATGATTTCAAGCTCGCACTTATGCATTTCGTAGTCGGGCAGTTTCAGCCTGAATTTCGCAAGCGGCGTTTCGTCGCCCGTCGCAAGCCTGATTACCTGCGCGTCCACACAGCGGTTTAGCGTGTCGCCTACAAGCGCGGCGTCTGCTTCCTCAATGAGCGAGCTTTCGTACCACTGCACGCTCGCGCCCTGCCTGTTGTCGCCGCTGATTGTGTTGAGGTCGCTGCCGCGCCAGAGGGCGCAGAGCATTCTGTCTACGCGTTCGACGAGCGCGGGATAGGGCAGCTCGCCCTTTGTGGAAACGTCGATTGCCTCTATGTCCGTGCCCTCCGAAAGCACAGCGTGGAATTCCGCGCCGAAATCGGCGACGGCCTCGCACGCCGCCTCCCACTGGGGCGAGTCTGGGAAGGCGTCGGTTTTCGCCTTAATCCCCGGCATGCCGTTGCGCTCGCAGTAGATGAGCCAGTCTTTGAGCGGCAGTTGTTTGAAAATGTATGCGATTGACGACGCCGTCATCAGACCGTCACCGCAAGTGATGAGCCATTCGCCCTCGTCGAGCGGCGCGCCGTCGGCGAGCTGCCCCTCGCGTTCGAGCAGCCTCAGTTTGCCGCTCGTGTTTTCGAAGAGCCAGAGCGGGTATTGCTCGAACACCCCGCGGATTTTCCCGTTCTTTTCGGAAAACGAAATTTTGTGCGCCGAGTATTTCATCGCGACAGCGTCCATCATCTGCGAGACGAGCATGCGCAGCCCGCCGCGCTCGTTTTTGTCGGTCGCGCTCCTTGCTTCGAGCGACGAATAGAAGTCGGACAGAATCTTTTTGTGCTCGAACGCCCTCTGCGAATTTTCGCTTACGACGATTTCGCATTCGAGCCGCGCTATCGATTTTTTGCGTTTGAGGTTCAGCCCGCAAATTACGTCGTCGCGGCGCAGGATTGCCTCGAACATTCGAGCCGCCGTTCCGAGCCTTCCGGCTTCGAATTCTTCGAGGGCGCGGGAGAGCGTGTCGGGGCGCAGGTTTTTAATCGTGTTGAATCGCGCCCTCAGGAAGCGCGAACTTATCGCGGGATTGTTGCCTTTTGCATTCATGCGTCCCAGAATATCACGGACAGGGCGCGTCGGCAAATTTACTTTGGGAACTTTTGATAAAACTACATTTTTTGATACTTTTTCGATTTCCGTCGCGCAATGCGCGCTATTTGTTTCCCGCCAAACTAAAAGATTTCCCAACGCCAGTAATTGGCGAAGCCAATACGGGCTAAAAGAGAAAAGGCGCGGTTGTAGCCGCGCCGAATTATCGCAGAAATGAGCGAAGCTCCTCCAGGCGCCGCATATTGCTCCCGCCTTATTGTCCGCTCAGTCTGGCGGAGTTGGAGACTACGAAGATTGAGGAGAGGTTGTGGAGGAGTGCGCCCGAGACGGGGTCGAGGAGACCGAAAGCGGAGGCCGTGATTGCGAGCGCGCTAACCGTGAGCGAAATGCCCATGTTAGTTTTGATAACCGCCATTGTTTTGCGCGAGAATTTGATAATGCGCGGTATTTCGGCTATTCCGTCGGAGAGCAGTGTGATGTCGGCGTTTTCGACCGCCATGTCGTTGCCGATTTTCCCCATCGCAACCGATGCGTTTGCGGCGGCGAGGGCGGGGGCGTCGTTGACGCCGTCGCCCACCATGCAGACGGTCTTGCCGCTTTTTGCAAGGCGTTCGACCTCGTTGAATTTGTCGGCGGGCATGGCGTTTGCCGAAAATTTCGCAATGCCTACGGCGTCGGCGACAGCCTTTGCGGCGGCCTCGTTGTCGCCCGTGAGCATTTCGGCGTCAATGGAGAGCGCGCGCAACTCGTCTACCGCGGTTTTCGCCTCGCCTCTGAGCGTGTCGCCGAGCGCGATAAGCCCGCGCAAATTGCCGTCGAGCGCGACCGCGACAATCGTTTCGCCGCCGTGCTGTTTTTCGAAATCCGAGAGTGTTTTCGAGCCTTCGATTTCGCCAGCGAACGCGCCGCGCTTGCAGACTTCGACTTTCCCGAGCGCGGTCTCGCACGAAATCCCGCGCCCGGGGACGGACTCGAAATTTTCCGCGGGCAAAGCCTCGAATTTTTCCGCCTTAGCGAATTCGGAGATTGCCGCCGCAATGGGGTGTTCCGAGAGCCGTTCGGCGGACGCAGCAAGCCTTGCGAGGGCGCGTGCGTCGCCGTCGCAAGCTATGATTCCAGCCACCTTGATTTCGCCCTTTGTGAGCGTGCCCGTCTTGTCGAAAACGAGAGTGTCGGTCTTCGCGAGCGTTTCTATCGCCGCGCCGTTTTTTACGATTACGCCGAGCCTTGCGAACCTGCCGATGGTTGCGGCAATCGCCGTCGGCGTCGCGAGCACGAACGCGCACGGGCAGAACACAACGAGCGCGGTTGCCGACCTCACAAGAGCCGTCATCGCCGACAGTCCGAAGCCGAATTTTACGATGAAAAATACCGCGACCGACGCGAGCAGCGCCACAACCACGAGCCGCCCCGCCCAGACGTTTGCGATGCGCGAAATCGGCGCGCGCGTGCCCGCCGCCTCCTCGACAAGCCGCGCAAGCTTTCCCGCTTCGGAGTCGCTGCCCGCTTTTTCGACTCGCACTTCAATCGCGCCCGAAAGGTTTGTCGTTGCGGCAAACACGCGGTCGCCCTCCGCCTTGTCGGCGGGCATTGATTCGCCCGTGAAGTTCGACTGGTCGACGGAAGTGCGTCCAACAACAATCGTGCCGTCGGCGGGGATTGCCGAGTGCGGCTTGACCGCCACAATGTCGCCCGCGCTCAGCTCCGAAATCGGTTTTTCCCGAAGCGAGCCGTCGGGATTTTTCACGAACGCGGTTTTGGGCGCAAGCTCCGCGAGCCTGCGAACCCCCCGCTTGGCGCGTCCGACCGTTCTTTCTTCGAGAGCCTCTCCGCACGCCATCAGAAACGCGATTTCGCCCGCCGCAAAAATGTACCCGTGCCCGCCGTGTCCTCCGCCCGATTCCGCGCCGCATTCGACCGCGAATTGAAGCGCGATAGTCGCAATCATCGCAAGCGAAACGAGTGCCGGCGCGCCTATTCTGCCCTCTTCGAGGGCGTTCCGCGCCGCGGCAAAAATCGGCAGTCCGCAAAGCGCCACCGCAATCCACGACGGGTCGGCGAGCGGCGAAAATCCCGCCCATGTTTTCGAGAGAACGAATCCCGCCACGAGCGACAGCCCCGACAGCCAGAGCTTTACGGCCGTCGGAACGTATTTCTTGCCGCCGCCCGAACAGCACGAGTGCGTTCCGCCCGCGGCGTGTCCGCCGCAGCAGCTGTGAAGTTCCTCTTCGTGCTTGTGCCCGCAGCAGCACGAATGACCGTGTTTTTCGCTTTCGTTATCCATATCGATTTTGAAATTTTTGCAGTAAGTTAGATACGTCTAATTTGTTTTGCAAAGCTTTTGTCGCAAAAAAAACGCGCCGATTTTTTATCGGCGCGCTGGGAGTAAAATCGACTATTTTTTGAAGCCGTCAAGCTTCTGACCGTCCTTGACGAGGCGCGCGCGGAGCTTCTGGTAGTCCACGTCCTGAACCGCCACTTTGTCGTCGATTGCAATCGCCGCCGCCGTAGCCGAGCTTTGACCCAAAATCATTACGTTCGGCTCCATTCTGATTGAGCCGAAAGCCACGTGCGACGCCGAGAGCGCGAACGGCACAAAGAGGTTCTGGCATTCCGACTTCATCGGAACGAGACTGCGGTAGCTGATGGGGTAGGCGATTCTCACGGGTTTTTCGAAACCGCCCTCCATGGCGACCTTGCCGTCGCGGACGACGCGTTCGATGTGGTGCGAGTCCATCTGGTAGCTGCCCAAGCCAACGGAGTCGGGCGCAACCCTCTTGCCCTGGCAGTCCGCCTGCGTCATCACGTAGTCGGAGAGCATGCGGCGGCCTTCGCGGACGTAAAGTTCGTGCGGCCAGTGGTTTGTTTCGGGGAATTCGGAGAGCGCGGGGCCGAACGCCGCAACGCGGTCGCGGAGTTCCTTCGGAACGGACGAGTCGTTCGCGAGGAAGAACATGAAGCCCATTTGGTAGTCTACGTGGTCTTGGAAGATTTTTTCGCGTTCGGCGTACGAAGCCTCAACCCAGCCGAAGTTTGCGCCGACGTGGTCGATGGAAATCGGGCCCGCGTTGTTGCAGTCGCCTTCGTTGAGCTTGACGGGCCCCGTGCTGTATCTGAGATTCCAGAACGTCGAGGGCGCGCCGTTGACGTAGCGTTTGAGAAGCTCGAAGCGTTCGGGTCTGTAATTTGCGGGCTTCTGCCATTCGATGTGCGGGTCTTTTTTCGAAACCCACATTCTGAAACAGTACGCCTGAAGCTTTTTGTCGCCCTTGCCGAGAACGTCTACTTTCGAGTCCGCAACACCCTCGATGAGTCCGCTCGACGGGTCGCCGGGGACGACATAGGGGTCTACCGCGTGGCGGGGCAGGTGGCTGTGTTTCGAGAAATATGTGCCGTTGTACGTTTCTCCGAAGCGTTCGTTGTCTTCGCGGCCGAGCATGTACGAAACGCCCGCCATCGCCATGAGGTCGCCCTCGTAAGTGCCGTCTACGAACATTTTGCCCTTTGCTGAATTTCCGTTTTCGAAAACGAGCCTCGTGATACGGCCGTCTTTCTTTTCGACCTTTTCGAGGCGGTGTTCGAAGTAGACGGGAACGCCGGCTTCCTGCAACATTTCAAGGAAGACCCTTTCGGCGTCCGACGGGCGGAAACCCGTCCATTTGCCGAGTCTCTTGTAGAACTCGACTACCGCGCCGCCGAGCGAGCTTTTCTTGCCGATGTCGGATTCCGTGAGGCCGCCGCTCGTCATGCCGCCGACGTGTCTTCTGAAAACGTAGAGCGCGGAGGTTTTGCCCATGCGGCGCGCCTGCAAAGCCGCGCCGACGCCCGCGGGCGTGCCGCCGTAGACTACGATGTCGTATTCGTTTTCTACGGGATTTTCCGACTTGGGAACGGGATAGTAGTATTTAAGGCCGGGGTTGGGCGTCGTTGGCGCGGGGAGGTCGGCGTAAACGCCGCTTGCCGAGAACGCCGCGACCGCCGCCGCGAATGCAAACAATGCTTTTTTTGTGTTCATATGCAGTTTTCGAGATATGGATAGAATAATATATAGATGATTCCGCGCCGAATTTCCGCGCGCGGAACAATCCCAAGAAAACTGCCTGACTTTTTGCGGAATACAAGAATAATTTTGCCTAAAAATCGCCGATAAATTTTGAGATTTTGTGGAATTAAAGGCGATTTTTATCGCGCGACCGCCGCGCATGTCTTTGGCAATTACGCATTTCACTTCGCCTGCATGAGTCCTCAACAAAACGCGCCGCCTCGGCAAAAACGCAAATCCGATGCTTCCGCTGGGCTTTCGCACGCGCGTAAAATCCGCGCAAGGGCACGCTATTTTTCGGCGGTGTCGCTTTCTATGAACAGCACGATTGTCGAGATTCCGTCGCCCCACTGGTATTTTTTTATCGTGCCCGAAAGCGGCTTGGGCGTGGCGGGTCTTGCGTATTTTTCGCGGAAGGCGGCGGCGCGCCACTGCGGCATGAGCACGCGGATTTTCCCGCCGAACGAGCCGTCCGAGCCTACCGTTTTGCATTCGAAACACACAACGTTGTTGTCGCAGTAAATAGCCAGCGGTTTTGCCGCCGACACATACAGCGTCGCCGACGCCCCTATGCCCGCAAAATTCTTTATATAATAATAGTCCGCCGTGGATTTTTCCGCCTGCGCGGACGCCGTAAACGCCGCTGCGACCGCCAACACAAGAGCCGATAATTTTCTCATAACGCCTGTTTTATCGGCGCGGGCGGCGCGGCGTTTAAGTTTATTCGCCTTTCGGGAAATTTTCGATTTCCGTTTTTTGAGGCTTGTCGGCGCGCGCCAAAACCTTTCCGTCGGCGACAACAAAGAAGCCCGAACCCTCGCCGTAGCGCGAGCCGTCGGCGTCGTAGAAAACCGTGAGCTTTGCGCCCTTGTAGGGCACGTTTGCGAGGCGGAAGTACTTCCAGCCGTCGGGGACGAGCGGGTTGATTTTCAGCGTCGAGTCCGCCGTCGGGCGAATCCCGACAAGCCCCGTAATTACGATGTCGGCGAAAGTGGAGTGGTTGTAGTCTTTGCCGCGCTCCTTGTAGTACGCTTTAACCTTGTCGCCGCCGCGGACATAGCGCGTGCGGGTAATCCAGTCGCCGTTGTCGGGGTGTTGCGATTCGTCAATCCAGAATACTTTTTTGCCGTCTGGTTTCGTCAGCGTATGCGATTTCGCGTAGGTTCTGAGCGCGTCGAAAAAGTCGTCTTTCGACACGGGGCGGCTTTTGTATTCGCCGAGAAAATTCGCCAACGCCGTCAGCGTAATAGACGTCGCAAACGGCCACACGGGGCCGTTCCACTGGCATTCATGCCCGACGTAATTCAGTCTGAAACGCCTGTCGCGCCGCTCTGCGGAAGTCAGCCCGAACTTCGCCTTGAAGCCGTCGGGGTCGAGAATCTGCCGCCACGCGTCGGAATATTCTTCGGGCGGAATGCCGAAATACCACGGCGTGTAGCCGTGAAGCTCGCGCACGTCGGCGAGGTCGCCCGTGTAGCCGTTTGCGGGCATGACCGCATAGAAGCGCAGGTTTTTGTTCCACAGCATTTCGTTGATTGATTTTTTAAGCTCCGCCGCTTTTTGCCCGAAATGCTCGGCGTCGCCCGCGTTTCCGAGGATTTTCGCGATTTCCGCCAACGCCGCGCATTCGCCGTACATGTAGGAGTTAATCGTGGGGCGGTATCCTTCCCAACGGGCGTTGAGCGCGCCCGCAATCGAAAGCTCCATTCCGTCCGCCAAGTCTTTCTGCTTGAAAAGCCCGTTTACGGGGTCGTGGTGCGACTTCTCCCAAGCGGCGTAGTTTGCTTTGAGGGCGGGGTAGAGGGCTTCGAGCATGGCGCAGTCGGGACGCGCGGAGTGCAGGGCAAGCGCCGAGTCGGCATACCAGAACGAGTACGACCTTGCGTGTCGGGCAGTGCTCCAAAATTTTGCGTAGTCGGCGGCGATTTTCCCGTCGGCAAGCCAACGCGCCTCCCTAATGTGGTGCGCGGCGGGGCAGACAATCGTGTTGTACTTTCCCGCCCACGACACTTTCGGCATGAACTCCGTAATGACGTACCCTTCGGGAGTTTTCACGATGTGCTTGCGGAACGTCCACCACCTGAAATAATAGGTTGCGTCGATTGCCTCGTCGGGCGTGTCGAGCGTCGGGACATTTTCGGCGAGAAACTTTTTAGCCTCCGAATTGGGGATTGTGTTGACGTAAAGCTCGTCGTCGTCGGCATTGAATTTGTCGACATAAGCGGAAAGCTTTTCCGCGCCGAAGTCGCGGGTTTGGGGGGAAGCGGAGCCTGCCGCGCACGCGCAGGCGGCGGCGACAAGCAGTTTTGCAAACAAAATTATGCGCATGGTGCATTGTTCGTAGCCGAAAAGCGCGGCGCGGTCAAGCCCGCGTTTTTTGCGGCGACGCGCGGGGGACGCAACAGACAGACTTTCGCTCGTTTTGAAAACGGAGGGCAACTCTGCGCCTTTCCGCCCGCGCCGCCTCGGCGTTCGAATCTGGCGCAAAGCGGCGGAGATTTTCGCATTGCGTGGCTTAGCCCGCCTTTGCTCTGTGGCTTAAACGAAAACGCGCCGCAATGTTTTCAAACACGCGGCGCGTTCTTTTTCGCAAGGTTTTTATCTCTATTTTTCGAGCCTTACGGTGATTGAGCGTTTGAATTTCGGAAGCTCGATTTCTCCGTTTTCGATTTTCAGCTCGGCGGTTTTGTCAGTCCAATCGAAATACGCCTCCGCTTTCGAGTATCCGCTCCCGACCTTTATTTTCAGCCCCGACAATTCTTTCGCGGGAATTTTGTCGCGCAGTTCGGAGTGAATGTCGGAGCTTTTGTCCCTGCACCAGAGGATTGTTTTCGTTTCGCCTTTCAGCCCGTAAACGCGGAGTTCGGGAGTGTCGGCTCGGAACGGCCTTGCATGCTGGGCGGCGGGGTCGAAGCCGTCTATCGCATTTTTGAACAGCCTGAAATGATTCCATAGGTTGTTTTTTTGCACGTAAACGTCCCAATACCAGATGTGCCCCGGGGCCGCCGCGCCAGCGAAAAACGGCGCAAAAAGGGTGTCGTGCAAAATCACGCCCTCCTTGTCGGCGTCGTGCTCGGGCGAGCGTCCCATATAGTAGCGGAGCGCGACCCCCGTTTCGGCAAGCAGCACGGGCTTTTGCGGGTTGAACGCAAAGACGCGCTCGAGCGCGGTGGACAGGCATACGTCCTGCGCCCCTTCAAACTCGGGCATATCGTCGTCGGGCAGATTGTAGCGGTGGACTTGCACGAGGTCGTCCTGCGGAATCTCAATTCTGTCGGGCTTGCCCTCCAAACTTCCCCAGCTTTGGGTCGCCAAGTTGTTCGGAAAACGCTTGCGAAGCTCGCCGAGCATTTCGACAGTCCACGGCATATGGAGGTCTTCGGGCATTCGCACGCAGTTGAATTCGTTCCACAGTTCCCATGCGAAAATCGTCGGGTTGTCCGCGTAGCGTTTTGCGAAGAAATCCATGCGTTTGATGTACAGTGCCTTTCCCTCTTTGCTTGTGCAGAAATCGGCGCAGTCGGCGAAACTTCCGCCGAACTTTTTGTCGTAGATTTTGCGCGTGTAGTGCTTGTCGGAGACCCCGTGCGACGGCGTTCTGCCGCTGAGCAGCCTGAAATGTTGCAGGCACATCTTCGCCTTGATTCCGCGCTTTGCGCACATTTCGACGATTCTGTCGAGCCGCTTTGCCTTGTTTTCGTCGTAGATGCCCTCGGCGACTTCGGGTTCGGTGAAATCCGCGCTAATCCAGATTCGCACGAAATTGCCGCCGTTTTTTGCGAGATTTTCGAGCTGTTCCTCCACTTCTTTCAGCGTTTTTTCTTCGTCTTTGCCGTTCCACGCATTCGGCGGCCAGCAGAAGTTCAGCCCTATCGGAATATAGGTGGAGCCGTCTTTTAGCGCGAGATAGCGGCAGTCGGTCTTCGATACCCCGACGAAGTTTTTGTCCTCCTTGCAGCCCGAAAACGCGAGCGCCGCAAGCGCCGCCGCGCAGAGCAGTAATGTGTGTTTTTTCATGCGAGTGCTTCCTTTTTTTGTTTTTGTTGTCCGCCGATTTTAACTTTTGCCGCGCCTTTTGGCAACGCCAATAAATGGTATCCGCCCTGAAAAATGGTATGCTTTCGGTTTGCGCGGGCGCAAAAAAAACGGCGTCCGCGCGGACGCCGAAATGTTTCGGATTTTCCCGCGGCTTTCCCGCTACATTCCGCGCCTGCGCATGGCGTTCATCATGCCGGCCATGCGGCGTTTGCCCTTTTCGCCGCGCATCATTTTCATCATTTTGCGCATGCCCTCGAACTGTTTGAGCAGGGCGTTTACGTCGCGCACCTGCGTTCCAGAACCCGCCGCGATTCTCATTCTGCGCCGCGCGTTTATGATGTTCGGGTTGTGGCGTTCGGCGGGCGTCATGGAAAGTATAATCGCCTCTGTCTGGCGCATTTTCTTTTCCTCGCGCTCGCCCACGTTTATGCCGCCCATTCCGGGAATCATTTTGAGAATGCTGCCCATCGAGCCTAGCTTTTTTATTTGCCGCATTTGCGAGAGGAAGTCTTCCAAGTCGAATTCCGCCTTGCGGAGTTTTTCGGCCATTTTTTCGGCCTCCTCCGCGTCTATCGTCTCCTGTGCCCGCTCGACAAGGCTTACGACGTCGCCCATTCCGAGAATGCGCTGAGCCATTCTGTCGGCGTGGAAAATTTCGATGTCGCCGAGCTTTTCGCCCGTGCCCGCAAACTTAATCGGCGCGCCCGAAACCGTTTTGATTGAAAGCGCCGCGCCGCCCCGCGCGTCGCCGTCGAGCTTCGTGAGCACAACTCCCGTAATTTGCACTGCCTCGTTGAACGCTTTTGCCACGTTCACCGCCTCCTGACCGAGCGCGGCGTCGGCAACAAGCAGCACTTCCTGCGGGTTTTCGACCGCTTTGAGCTTCACGATTTCGTCGATTAAATCGGCGTCGATTTGCAGTCTGCCCGCCGTGTCGAAAATCACGGCGTTTGCGCCGTCGGAGACCGCACGCTTTTCGAGGGCTTCCGCGAGCGCGGGGACGTTTTTCGAATTTCTGTCGGCGTAGACCTTCACCCCGATTTGCGAGCCGAGGGCTTCGAGCTGGTCGATTGCCGCGGGGCGGTAGACGTCGCAGGCAATGAGCGCGGGGTTGAGACCGCGCTTTTTCAGAAGCCCCGCGATTTTCGCCGAAGACGTCGTTTTGCCCGAGCCGTGCAGGCCTACCATCATGATTTTCAGCGGGCGGATAGGCGACAGCTCCGTAGAGCCTTCGCCGAGGAGTTTTTCAAGCTCGTCGGCGATAATTTTTATCACCTGTTGACCGGGGGTAATGGATTTTATTACCTCCTGCCCGACGCACTGCGACTTCACCTTTTCGGTAAATTCGCGCGCCACCTTGAAATGCACGTCGGCGGACAGAAGCGCCTTGCGCACTTCGTCGAGAGCCTCCGCCATGTTTTCGTCGGTCAGTTTACCCAAACCGCGAAGATTGCGCAGGGCTTTGGAGAGTTTTTCCGTGAGTCCTTCGAACATTTCGAGCCGTATGCGTTATTATCCGATTGTTTCGCCGCCGTACCACTTGCGGAGCACTTCGGGAATTTCGACCTTGCCGTCGTCGCGCACGTTGTTTTCAAGAAGCGCGGCGAGCACTCGCGGAATCGCCAGCCCCGACCCGTTGAGCGTGTAGACGTTGCGCGGCTTGCCGCCGTCGGCGGGCTTGAAGCGTATGTTTGCGCGTCGCGCCTGAAAGTCCGTAAAGCAGGAGCAGCTTGAAACTTCGAGCCATTTTTGCTGGCCCGCCGCCCAAACTTCGAGGTCGAACTGCTTTGCGTGCGGGAAGCCGATGTCGCCCGTGCAGATTGCGAGCACGCGGTATGGGAGGTTGAGCTTTTGGAGTATTCCCTCCGCGTCCTTGCGGAGCTTTTCAAGCTCTTCCATGCCGCGGTCGGGGTGCACCCATTTTACGAGTTCAACCTTGTCGAACTGGTGCAGGCGGTTGAGACCGCGCACGTCCTTGCCCCAGCTACCCGCCTCGCGGCGGAAGCACGGCGTGTATCCGCACGCGTAAATCGGCAGTTGCGATTCTTCGAAAACTTCGTCGCGGTAGAAATTCGTAACGGGAACTTCGGCGGTCGGAATCATGTAATAGTCGTCCTGCGCGTCGTGGTACATCTGCCCTTCCTTGTCGGGCAGCTGGCCCGTTGCCGTCGCGCTCGCGGCGTTTACCATAATCGGGCACATCAGCTCGCGGTAGCCGTTGTTTCGCGCTTCGTCGAGGAATAGCGCAAGCAGCGAGCGCACAAGACGCGCCATGTCGCCCACATAGAACGGGAAGCCCGCGCCCGTAACTTTTACGCCGCGCTGGAAGTCGAGCAGTTCGCCGAAGAACGGCAAGTCCCAGTGGGGCTTTGCGTTCTTGATTTTGTCGATGTCGCCCCAAGTGTAGACCGTAACGTTGTCCTTGTCGCTTTTGCCGACGGGCACGGAGTCGTCCGGAATATTCGGGATAGTAAGCAGCATCGACTTCCATTTTTTCTCCATTTCGTCGGAGACAGCCTGAAGCTCCTTGACCTTTGCCGAAACCGATTTCATTTCGGCGACTTTTTCCTTAAATTCGGGCGAGCCTTTCGGAAGCTCCGCCATTGCCTTGCTTGCGGTATTTTGGGCGTTGCGGGCTTCCTCGAAAGCCACGAGAGCCTTGCGTCTTTCGACGTCGAAAGCGAGAATTGCGTCGATGTCGCAATCGAATTTTTTGAGCGCGATTTTTTCCTTAACGAAGTCGGGACGTTCTCTGAGAATTTTTACGTCTATCATAATCGCGCAAATAATGAACAAGGGGCGGCCATTTTCAACCCAAAAATACACGGCATGTGAAAGCACTTCCCTAAGGGCGTTTCCCTGTACGCCCAGACCGCTCGCGTACGA
>OGFM01000035.1_pt1 | contig 113511 bp, 92 predicted proteins | sample 1570871 | NCBI WGS metagenome assembly OGFM01 (sample SAMEA2581957, study PRJEB24529) | metagenome | biome: Human gut stool | place: China | collected 2011
CGAGCCGCCAGCGAACGCATGAGCGGAATAGCATCGCTAAGTCGACATCCAAGCCCTCGCAAAAAACAGCAACGCCATCGCCGCCGCAAAAACGGGGTTTTGAAGCTGGAATCCCCAGCCGAGATTTTCGCCAGCCGCGCGGAGGGCAATCAGCGCGCCCGCAAGGGCGCAGAAGCTCGCGACAATTCCGCCCGCGTACGCCGCAGCTCCAAGCACCGCAGACTTTCTCGACGCCCCCGCGCCCCTTGCGAACGACATTATTTTCAGCCCGATTACGGGGAAAACGCACGGCATTAGGTTGAGTATAAGTCCCCCCGCGAAAGCGGCGCAAAGAACCGCCCAAAACCCCGAATGCGTCCCGCTCGGCTCTCCGCTTTCGTCCGCGCCCGCGTTTTTGCCGACATCTTCGGGCGGTGTCGCGGCGGGGGAGTTTTTTGAAATTTGCGCGTTCGCCGCAAGACGGGGGCTTTCTGACGCATTTTGAAGTCCGCCGTCCGCCGCCTTTGCGCCGCCCGCGATTTCAACTTCGAACTCCGCAGATTTTTCCTGCGGCACGCATGTGTCGGAGCAGGCGAGCCACTTTGCGGAAACCTTGATTTTTTCTGTTCCCGCCTTTGCCCCCGCTTTCGGGTAGATTAGCGCGGATACCGTCGCTTTGCCGTCGTAGCCGCCGTATTTTTCGCCGAAGCTTTCGAAAGTCTTTTCCTTTTGCCATTCGAGCGAGACCGATTTTATGCCGTCGGGAAGCGAAAATTCGAACTTGGTAGGCTCGCCTACCGACGCGGTTTTGCCGTAGATGTGCCACTTCGGGGCGATGTCGAGCACCAAATCGACACGCGCGGGCGATTCCGCCGAAGCCTCCGCTTTCACGGTTTCGACCCTGAAATCGACCTGCGCCGACGCCGCGCACGCCGCAAACAGCGCAATTATTAACGGACTTTTCATATATATAATGTTGACAATTCGGAGAAGAATAACGATTTTTAAGCGACATAGGTTTTTAAAGGCAATATAAAAATTGCCGCAACCGTCTATATTTAAATCGCAAAAAAAATCGGAATTTATATGTCAGGCATCAAAGGTTTTCTCTCGAACGGCATAGGTATAGACCTCGGAACGGCTAACACGCTCGTCTATCTCAAAGATTCGGGCGTCGTGATGAGCGAGCCGAGCGTCGTCGCCATTTACAGCAATTCCAAAAAGGTGGTTGCCGTCGGCGAAAAGGCGAAGAAAATGCTCGGCAAAACCCCCGGCAACATCACCGCAATCCGCCCCATGAAAGTGGGCGTAATCGCCGACTACGAAATTACCGAAATCATGCTCCGATACTTCATCGAGAAGGCGTCGAAGCAGTTCAGCTTCATTCAGCCGAAAGTGGTAATCGCGGTGCCGTCGGGCATTACGGGCGTTGAAAGGCGCGCCGTGCAGGAGGCCGCAATCCGCGCGGGGGCGCGTTCGGTGCTCCTCCAAGAAGAGCCTTTGATGGCGGCAATCGGCGTGGGGCTTCCCATCGAAGAGCCGAACGCCAGCATGATTGTGGACATCGGCGGCGGCACGACGGAAGTCGCGGTGATTTCGCTTTCGAATGTCGTGTGCTCGCGCAGCGTAAGAATCGGCGGCGACGAGTTCGACAACTGCATTATCCAGTACATGAAACGCGCCTACAACCTCATCATAGGCGAACGCACTGCGGAGGAAATCAAGATAAACATAGGCTCGGCGTTCCCGCTCGACAAGGAGCTTACCTGGGAGGTCAAGGGGCGCGACGCGCAGTCGGGGCTTCCGAAGACGCTCTACGTGTCTTCGCAGGAAATCCGCGAGGCGCTTTCCGATCCCTTTAACGCCATTACCAACGTTATCCACGAAGTCCTTCAAAGAATAGAGCCGGAGCTTAGCGCAGACCTTACAACGCGCGGCATAGTGCTTTCGGGCGGCGGCGCGTTAATCCGCAATCTCAACCTCCGCATTTCGGCGAGCACGCTCATGCCGTGCTTTGTCGCCGACAACCCTCTTCGGGCGGTCGTAAACGGCACGGGGGCTGTGCTCGAAAACTACGATTTCTGGACGAAGGAAAATTCATAGCAAAAAAAGGCGGCGGGGAAAATGCGTTTGCGTAAGTTTACAGAGGTGCGCAATCTCGCGATTTTTGCCTGCGCGGTGCTTGCGTGCCTGTTTGCGCCGACCGCCGTCAGAAATTCCGCCGAACGCGCGTTCGAGGAGTTCCGCGCTCCGATAGACGCAATTCCGTCGCAACTGAGCGATTTGGAGAAGTTTTGGAGCTTGTCGTCGCGCTCAAAGCGCGAGCTTATCGAAGCGGGGCGCGACTTGGCGCGTTTGAACTCCGCCTACGAGCTTAAACTCCTCGAAAACGAGTCCCTGCGCAACCGCGTCTCGCGGCTCGAAAACATTTTGAATCTGCCCTCGCAGGAGAAATTCAAGGCGGAGGTCGCCCGTGTCTGCCGCCGCGACATTTCGGCATGGTGGCAGCACATCACAATCCGCAAGGGGAAACGCCACGGAATCCGCGAGGGCTACGCGGTGGTCTACGGCGGCGGGGTTGTCGGCAGGGTTGTCAAGGCGGACGCGTACACGTCCGTCGTGGAGCTTGTCGGCAGCAGAAAATTCCGCATGGCGGCGCACGTTGCGGGCGAGGACAGACCCATAATCTATCAGGGCGCGGGCGCGGTCTCGATGCAGAGCGCGCAGGGAGAGGTTTTCGACGCGCCCGCGGACTTGTCGGCAAGCGCGTCGTCGCCGCTGAAACTCGTGACGTCGTCGCTTGCGGGTTCGTTTCCGGAGGGCGTGCTCATAGGAGAGATAGTCTCGCTTGAAACCGAACCCGACGGCATATTCAAATCGGGCAAAGTGCGCCTTCCGCGGGGACTTGCCTCATTGCGGGAGGTCGCGGTGCTCATACCCGTTTCGGACGCGAGGCTCGACTGACCATGCTCATGCGCGCGCTGACAATCATGTTGACGAATGCGGCATACCTGTTCGTGCTGTCCACTCTCAATTCGGAGCTTGCGCCGTCGGCGTATCTCGTGCTGCCCGCGCTGTTCATAATTCCCGCCGCGCTCTACCTCGACTTTCTCCCGATGCTAGCGGTCGTTGGGGTTTCGGCGTTTCTGTGCTCGTCGACGACCGGCGTCCGCGCGGGGCTGACCGCCGCGCTGTGGCTTTCGGCGGCGTTCGCCGTCCACGGAATGCGCTTCCGCTTCCGTTCGGGCGACTGGTTTTCGATTACCGCGCTCGCCGAAATAACAAACATAATTCTGGTGTTTTTCTACGCGCTGCTTTTCCCGCGAGACGTGGGGGGGGTCTTCGAATACGCGTCGAGGGTGTCGGCGGACGCGCTGCTTTCGGCGGCGGTACTGCTGTTTGCGGGCAAGTTCTGTACGGTTTTGCCGGTGTCGCTTGCGAACTTTTGTGGAATCGAAATGTCGATAGACGGGGAGGATTGATGGCGGCGGAACGCACATATTCGAAGAAGAACCCGCGCATACCGTTCTTTTACTGGGCGTTTGCGTTCGCGTTCGTCGTGCTGATTTTCGCCCTCGGATACAGGCAGATTTATTTGTACGACTTCTACGTCGAGCGCGGCGAGCGGCAGAGCATGCGGCGCGTTATCGAGCCCGGGACGCGCGGCGACATCTACGACAGAAACGGCAGGCTGATTGTGACAAACAAGCCGATATTTTCCGCCGTCGTCTATTTCAACGACATTCGCAAGGAGTTCAGGGAGGAGTACTTCAAGCTGAAAAAAATCGAGCTTGCAAAACTCGCCTCCGTCGGTTCGAACGCCCGCCCGAACTACGCGGAAATTACCGAACGCGCCCGCTCTAACGTCCTAAACGGCTACCTTGCGCAGATTAACGGAATCTTGGGCACAAACTATTCGCTTGGAATTGCCGACTACAATAAGCACTTTCTCCAAAAGCAGCTTCTGCCCCTGCCGCTTGTCCGCAACCTCACCGAGCGCGAGCACGCGATTCTTGCGGAGCGCATTCCCGTGGATTCGCCCATTCAGATTTACACGGGGACTTCGCGCTACTACCCCTACGGCGACGTCGCCTCGCACGCGCTGGGCTATGTGGCAAACAACTTCGACGACGACATTTCGAAAATCCCCGGCAGCGATCTGCGCACCTATGCGATTGTCCCGACCATCGGGCGTTCGGGCATAGAGGCGGCGTTCGACTCCAAGCTTGCAGGCACGAGCGGCGCGAAAATCTGGGTTGTCGACCTCGCGGGCTACAAGTACGAAAACGTGCTCGACATTTCCCCCACAAAGGGCGGCGACGTGTTCACCTCCCTCGACATCGAAATCCAGCAGGTTATAGAAGAGGCTTTCGGCGGGCGGAAGGGCGCGGCGGTTATGCTCGACGTAAATTCGGGCGAAGTGCTCGCGCTCGTTTCGCGGCCGAGCTACGACCCGAACATGCTCACGCCATACATCACCCACAAGGTTGACCGCGAAATCACCGAGCGCGGCGCGTGGCTCAACCGCGCGACGTCGGGGCTGTACCCCCCCGGGTCTACATTCAAGGTTGTAACCGCCACGGCGGGGCTTCGCAGCGGCGCGATTGACGAAAACTCCGTGAAAACCTGCACGGGCGGCTACCGCGTAGGCTCGCGCATTTTTCCGTGCAACAGCAGGTGGGGGCACGGAAACCTCGATTTGGTCGGCGCGCTCGCGCACAGCTGCAACGTCTATTTTTACGAAACGGGAATCGACGCGGGAATAGAGTCGATAGCCGACACCGCAAAACTCTTCGGCTTCGGCGAGTCCACGGGAATAGAGCTGAAAGAGGAGTCTTGGCGCAGGACGATTGTCGCGACCCCGGAATTCAAGCGCAAACGCCGCAAATACGACGGCCCGTGGACGAACGGCGACACCGCCAACGCCTCGATAGGGCAGGGCTACATGCTTTTCACGCCGCTCCAAGTGGCGTCGTTCGCGGCGTCGTTCGCGCGCGGCGAGACCCGCACAAAGCTCTCCATGCTTCACGACTCCCGCCGCAAAACCGACGCGGCGTACCACGGGGCGGAGAAAATTCCGCTGACAAAATCGCAGTACGACAAAATCTTGGAGGGCATGGTAGCCGCCACCGAACGCGGAACGTCGAAACGCGCGCGCGTCGCGGGGGTGAAAGTCGCGGCGAAGTCGGGCACGGCGCAGGTCAGCGTGAACGGACGCCCGCTGACGCTCGCGTGGCTGATTGCATTCGCCCCCGCGGAGTCTCCCGAAGTCGCGATGGCGGTAATCGTCGAAGGTGAAGAGCCTGGGGACGTGGGCGGCGGCAGAACGGCGGCTCCAATCGTGGGGGCTGCGTTCAAAAAGTATTTTTCGGGCGCAAACGGCGCGGCTGTGGAAGTGGAAAATTAGGCGGCGCGGGCTTCGGCACTTTTTCGGGCGGCGGGCGAGTGTTTTTTGTTGACGCTCGATTTTTTAAGTCCATCATCGAAACCTTAATTTAAAACGCGCTTTCAGCTGCGCCAAACGGATTTTATAATTATGAATACAAATATAGAAAATATCAACGATACACGCAAAAAGATTACGTTCTCGTTCGACGCAAAACAGGTCGCCGAAGAAAACGATAAAGTCGTAAAGGACTTTGTAAAGAGCGCGAAAATCCCCGGCTTCCGCCCCGGAAAAGCTCCCGTCAACATGGTCGTAAAACTCTACGCCAAAGACATCAAGGAGCAGCTCGAACGCTCCCTCACGGGCAAGGCAATCGACGCGCTCAACGACATCAAGGAATTCGACGTATACGCTGTCGTCGATCTCAAAAACGAGGAAAAAGACGGCGGCTTCCGGCTCGAATTTACCGCCGACATCTATCCCGAAGTAAAGCTTCCCGAATCGCTCGCGACGAAAGTCGAGCTTGAAAAGACCGACGCCACCGACGAGGAAATCGAAAACGCCGTAAAATTCCACCTCAACCAGCGCGCGAAATACAACGAAGTCGACCGCGAAATCAAGGCGGGCGACTTTGTGCGCCTCTCCTACGCGGGCAAAATCGACGGCGTGTCGGTAAACGAACTCGCCCCCGAAATGCCCCTCTACGCCGACCAGAAATCGACTTGGGAGGAAGCGGGCAACAAGGAAGCCCCCGGAATTCAGGGCGTTGTCCAGGGCATTGTCGGCATGAAGAAGGGCGAAAAGAAAACGCTCTCGCACGAGTTCCCGAAGGACGTCAAGAACGACAAAATCGCGGGCAAGACCGCACAGTACGAAGTCGAAATCTTCGACATTCGCGAAAAGGAAATGCCCAAGCTCGACGCCGAATTCTTCAAGTCTTTCGACGTGGACTCCGAGGAAAAATTCCGCGAAAAGATTAAGGAAAGCATCGAGAACGAAAAGAAGTCGAACAACGAAATCCTCAAACGCCAGTTCGCCGTCGAACAGCTGATGGAAAAGACCGATTTCAAGCTTCCCGAAAGCGCGGTCGAAGACGAACGCCACTCAATTCTCGAAGAAATGATGATGCGCCTGCTCTCGCAGGGCGCCTCTCGCGAAGACATCGAAAAGAACAAGGAATCCCTCTTCGACAACGCTGGCAAGGAAGCCGAAGGCAGGGCTAAAATGCGCATTTTCCTCAACCGCGTCGCAAAGGCAAACGACCTTAAAATCGACAACGAGGACATGAGCCGCATGCTCTGGCAGGAATCCATGCGCACGCACACAAATCCCGAAGACCTCATCAAGCAGATTCAGAAGGACAGGGCGCGCGCAAACCGCCTGCGCTCCGACGCGCTTCTGCAAAAGGCCATCAACTTCATCGCCGACAAGGCGGAAGTTTCGATTAAAGCGTAATTTGGCGTTCGACAACGCCCGCTTTTTTGCCAAACGCGATTTTCCCGTTTAACGGGGAGTCGCGTTTGCCGATTTAAAACTTCACATCAAAGGAAACATGGGAGAATATTATATACCTACGGTTTTCGAACGCGACGGCAGAACCGAGCGTTCGTGGGACGTCTATTCGCGCCTTCTGAAAGACAGAATCGTGTTCATCGGCACGTCTATCACCGACGGCGTTGCCAATGCCGTAATCGCCCAGTTGCTCTTTCTCCAAATGGAGGACGCAAAGAAGGATATTCACATCTACATCAACAGCCCCGGAGGCTCGCTCACGGCGGGCATGGCGATTTACGACACCATGAAGTTCCTCCACTGCGACGTGGTGACTTACTGCGTCGGTCAGGCGGCGAGCATGGCGACGATTCTTCTTGCGGCGGGTACAAAGGGCAAACGGTACTCGCTGCCCAACTCGCGCGTGATGATTCACCAGCCCTACGGCGGCGCGACAGGGCAGTCGCGCGACATTTCAATCGCCGCGAACGAAATTCTGCGCTGGCGCAAAAAAATTAACGAAATCCTCTCGAAAGACACGGGGAAATCGGTCGAGCAAATCGAAAAAGACTCGGACCGCGACTTCTTCATGACCGCCGAAGAGGCGGTTGCTTACGGCATCGTCGACAAGGTAATCGAGAGAAAGCGCGACGCGTAGTAATGAAAGACAAATGCAGTTTTTGCGGGCGTCCGATTGACGTCGTGGGCGAGCTTGTCCCCGGCGCGAACGGCGCGACAATTTGCCCGCAGTGCGTCGAGGTTCTCCACAACGCGATAGCCCTGCGAGACGCCAAGTCGAAGCGCAAAGACATGGCGGAATCGCTCGACTTTCAGGTGCGCAAGCCCTCCGAAATGAAGTCCGAGCTTGACAAATACGTTGTGGGGCAGGACGAGGCGAAAAAGGTTTTGAGCGTTGCGGTGTACAACCACTACAAACGCCTGAAATCGGAAATCCTCAAAGAGAAAGCCGACGGCGATTTCGCGGACGTGGAAATCGAAAAGAGCAACGTGCTGCTCATAGGGCCTACGGGCAGCGGCAAAACGTATTTGGCGCGCACGCTCGCAAAAATGCTGAACGTGCCGTTCGCAATCGGCGACGCAACAAATGTAACCGAGGCGGGCTACGTTGGCGAAGACGTCGAAAACATAGTACTCAACCTCCTGCGGGCGGCGGATTTCGACGTGTCCCGCGCGGAATGCGGAATCGTGTACATCGACGAAATCGACAAAATCTGCCGCAAAATGGAAAACGTTTCCATTACGCGCGACGTCGGCGGCGAGGGCGTCCAACAGGCGCTCCTTAAAATACTCGAAGGCACGGTCTGCAACATTCCCCCGAAGGGCGGAAGAAAACACCCCGACCAAGAGTACATCAGGGTAAACACCCGCAACATACTTTTCATCTGCGGCGGGGCGTTCGTGGGCTTGGACAAAATCATCGCCCGACGCGCCGACGAAAAGGTCATGGGCTTCAACGAAAGCGGCGAAGCGTCGGAGGTCGACGGCAAAAAGAAGTCTTTTAAAGACAAGGTTCAGCCCGAAGACTTGGTGTCGTTCGGCTTCATTCCGGAGTTTATCGGCAGACTTCCCGTTGTCTGCACGCTCAATGAACTTACGAAAGACGACTTGGTTCACATTCTCACCGAGACGAAAAACTCGCTCGTGCGCCAGTATTCCAAGCTGCTTTCGCTCGACGGCGTGAAGCTCGAATTTACAGCAGACGCGGTCGAAGCGGTCGCGCAAAAGGCGATGGACTTCGGCACGGGCGCGCGCGCCCTGCGCTCCATTATGGAAAGCATAATGCTAAACGTAATGTACGAACTGCCCGACGATTCCTCCAAAAAGAAAGTCGTGGTTGACGCGGAAACCGTGAAAAAGACTTTCGAATAATTCGAAACGCGCAAAACGCAAAACCGCGCCCGAAACGGCGCGGTTTTTTGTTGCCCAAAATTGGCGTGCTTTTCGCCGCTTGAAGCGGCGCGGTTTTTCCCGACAGAAGCGGGAGGCGCGGGGAGGGCGGATTAGAAAATCCAGCCGATGCCGCCGCCTACCCAAACGTTGTTGTCCGAGCCTAAATACGCGCCGTTGGGGGCGTATTTGCCGTCGTCGTGGATAGCCCAGCCGACCCCCGCAAACGTGCGCAGGTGCTTGTATGTGTAGACGAGGTTTGCCTCCGTCTGAATGTAGCTGTATTCAGTCCGCCAATAGCCGCCGCCGACTATTTCGCTGCCCGAAAAACGCTGCGCCCTGACGTATCCGAAAATCGCCTTACTTTCTATTGCAAGACCGCGGATTCCCGTGATTGGTTCGAGGTCTACGCTCGGCGCAAAGCCCGCCGTGAGGCGAAGCTCGTCGTAGGTCGGGTCGTAGCCAGCAAAGACGAAAGGCGCAACGTAGAGCTTGTTTGTGGTAAAGCCTATGTAGATGTCGCCGCGCAGGGTTTCGCCGCCCATGCCCTCCACCACAAGACCGGGGCCTACGACGCGCTTTGTGGAATAAATCATGTTGCCGCCGATGTCGATGTCGAGGTACTGGTTGAGGTTGTATTTCCAGCCGCCGAAGAAATTGATTTGCTGTGCGTATTTGTTGGCGTCAACGGGCGCGAAGTAGTAGAGGTCGAGGTATCCGTCGCCGCCGAAGAACGCGCCCCTGTCTACGAGGGAGGCAACCGCAGTGAAGTCGCCCACTTTTCTGCCCTCAATGACTCCCGTCGAGTAGCATTCCGCGCCGAGCATTGTGTAGCGTTCGGTGCCAGCGCCCATGATTTTGTCGCCGTCGAAAGTCGTGAAAACGTCCCAAGTGTAGGGGTTTACGTCGTACCAATTTTCGGGCGAGGGGGAAAGCCCGTATTTTGCGGGTTCTCCGAAAGACGTTATTCTTGCGTGCGCGGCGCAGAGCATTGCTGCGGCGCATGCGGTTATAATTGCGCATTTTTTCAACATTCGTCGAATCTACCATAATTCTCCCGCTTGTAAAAGTTTTTTTGCGCGGCGTTCGAATTTTTATTTTTTTCAAGAAAAGAATTGCGAAAGGGCAAGATTTCGCGAAACTGTTTTGAATGATTCGCAGAGTTTTTGTAGAAGAAAAAAACGGACACTCGTCAACCGCGCTCCTCAACGATTTGAAGGGCAACCTTAACATGGAAATTCCCCCAGCGCGCGTGCTCCAACGCTACGATATAGAGGGCGTTGACGACGCTCAATTCGAGTCCGTCAAAAACCTGATTTTCTGCGAAGCCCCCGTGGAAAATATCTACGAGGAAACGTTCCCGACGGCGGACGGCGACACGGTCTTCGCCGTCGAATACCTCCCAGGGCAGTTCGACCAGCGCGCAGACTCGGCGGAACAGTGCGTGCAGATTGTGGCGAAAACCCGCCCGACAGTCGCGTGCGCCCGAGTCTACGTCTTCGGAAAGGGTCTGTCGGAAAACGACGTCGCGCGTATTAAAAAATACCTCATAAACGCGGTGGACAGCCGCGAGGCGTCCCTCGAAAAGCCCGACACTCTCGTAAAGGCGGCGAAGATTCCGTCGAGCGTCGCGCGAATAGCGGGCTTTGTTTCGATGTCCGACGAGGAAATCGCCGCGCTCCACAAAAAGATGTCGCTTGCGATGTCGGTAAAAGACCTCGCGTTCTGCCGCGACTACTTCGCAAAAACCGAAAAGCGCGACCCCTCCATTACCGAAATCAAAGTGCTCGACACCTATTGGAGCGACCACTGCCGCCACACGACATTCCTTACGCACCTCGAAGACGTAAAAATCGACGGCGGAAAATTCGCAAAGCCGATAGAGGCGGCTTGGCAAAAATACCTTTCAATCCGCGCCGAGCTCAAACTCGCCGAGCGCGGCAAACACGTCTGCCTCATGGACGTTGCCCTCATCGGAATGCGCGCTCTCCGCAAGGCGGGCAAGCTTGCCGACCTTGAAGAAAGCGAGGAAATCAACGCCGCAAGCATCGTCGTCGAAGTCGACGTAGACGGGCAAAAGCAGGAGTGGCTTGTGATGTTCAAGAACGAAACGCACAACCACCCGACGGAAATCGAACCTTTCGGCGGCGCGGCTACATGTCTCGGCGGCGCAATCCGAGACCCCCTTTCGGGCAGAAGCTACGTCTATCAGGCAATGCGCATTACGGGCGCGGGAGACCCCCGCACGCCGTTCGAAAAAACGCTCGCGGGCAAGCTTCCGCAAAAGAAAATCGTAACGGGCGCGGCTAACGGATACAGCAGCTACGGCAACCAAATAGGGCTTGCGACGGGGCAGGTTGTTGAAATTTACGACGAAGGATACGTCGCAAAACGCATGGAAATCGGCGCGGTCGTAGCCGCCGCCCCCCGCGACATGGTATACCGCGGCACTCCCGAAAAGGGCGACGTAATTCTGCTTGTCGGCGGGCGCACGGGGCGCGACGGCATCGGCGGCGCGACGGGTTCGTCGAAAGACCACACCGAAAAGGCTCTCGAAAACTCCGCGGAAGTCCAGAAGGGCGACGCCCCGATGGAGCGCAAATTGCAGAGGCTCTTCCGCAATCCCAAGGCGAGCCTGCTCATCAAACGCTGCAACGACTTCGGCGCGGGCGGCGTGTCGGTGGCGATAGGAGAGCTTGCGCCGTCGCTCGAAATCAACCTCGACGCCGTTCCCAAAAAATACCGCGGACTCGACGGTACCGAGCTTGCCATTTCCGAATCGCAGGAGCGCATGGCGGTTGTGGTTTCGCCCGCGGACGCCGAAAAATTCAGGGAATACGCGGCGGAGGAAAACCTCGAATGTACGCACGTTGCGAACGTCACCGACAGCGGCAGACTCGTGATGAAGTGGAAGGGCGACGCCGTCGTAAACCTGCGGCGCGACTTCCTCGACACAAACGGCACGGTCGCGGTGGCTCGCGCGGAAATTACCGAACCCTCGGAAAACACGCCTTTTGCGCCGAACAAAAAACGCGCCTCCGACAAATCCGCGTGGCTCGAAATGCTTTCGTCGCTCAACTGCTGCTCGCAGCGCGGGCTTGTTGAACGCTTCGACTCTTCGATTGGCGCGAGCGCGGTTCTGCACCCCTACGGCGGCGCGAAACTCGCAACGCAGCCGGAGGCGATGTGCTCCAAAATTCCGCTTCTCAAAGGCGACACAAACACGGGCACGCTGTTCTCTTTCGGCTTCAATCCGAACATCTCGAAGTGGAGTCCGTTCCACGGGGCGCAGTACGCAGTGCTCGAAAGCGTCGCGAAAATCGCGGCGGCGGGCGGCGACATATCGCGCATACGCTTCACTTTTCAGGAATATTTCGAAAAACTGCGCGACAATCCGACGCGCTGGGGCAAACCGCTTGCGGCGTTGCTCGGCGCGTTCGAAGCGCAGATGGAGCTGGGGTCGGCGGCAATCGGCGGCAAGGACTCGATGTCGGGTTCGTTCAACGACATCGACGTTCCCCCGACTTTGGTAAGCTTTGCTATGTGCCCGTGCGATGTCCGCAACGCGCTTTCGCCCGAATTTAAAAAGGCGGGTTCGCGCGTCGCGCTCTTGGAGGTCGCAAAACGCGCCGACCTCACGCCCGACTGGGACGACGCCAAGAAAAAATACGCGGCGGTCTACGAAGCGGTCAAGGCGGGGAAAATTCTCGCCGCGCACACACTGCGTTTCGGCGGACTTGCGGAGGCTGTAGCAAAGATGTCGTTCGGCAACGAAATCGGCTTTGAGTTCGACGCCGACTGCGACGCGTTCGATCTCGACTACGGCGCAATGCTCGTGGAACTTGCCGACGGCGCGACGCTCGACGGCGCGAAAATCGTGGGAAAAACAATATCGCGCCCCGAAATCAAAATCGGCTCGGCGGCAATCGAAATTTCCGAGCTTAAAAAGGCGTGGAACGCGCCGCTTGAAGGCACCTTCCCGACGCTTGCGGCGGACTCTCAAAACGGGGAAATCCTCAAACCCTCGTTCGCGAACAAGAACGTCGCCCTTGCGCCGTCGAAGTGCGCCAAGCCGCAGGTGTTCATTCCCGTCTTCCCCGGAACGAACTGCGAATACGACACCGCGCGGGCGTTCGAACGCGCGGGGGCTGTCGCAAAAACTTTCGTGTTCCGCAACATGACCGACGCGGACGTGGCGTTCTCGATTGCCGAGATGAAAAAGCTCATCGACGAATCGCAAATTCTCATGATTCCGGGCGGATTCAGCGCGGGCGACGAACCTGCGGGTTCGGGCAAATTCATCGCCGCAGTCTTCCGCAACCCCGCGCTTACCGACGCAGTTATGCGCCTGCTGAAAGACCGCAAGGGCTTGATTTTGGGCATTTGCAACGGTTTTCAGGCTCTCATCAAGCTGGGTCTTGTGCCTTTCGGCGAAGTCCGCGAATTGAAGCCCGACAGCCCCACGCTCACATACAACAACATCGGCAGGCACGTCAGCTGCTATGTCCGCACGCGCGTGGCGAGCACGCTCTCGCCGTGGCTTGCCGACTGCAACGTAGGCGACGAATACATGATTCCCGTCTCGCACGGCGAGGGCAAATTCATAGCCCCGCAGTCGGTGGTTGAATCCCTTGCGCGCAACGGGCAAATCGCAACGCAGTATGTCGACGAAAGCGGAAATCCGAGCGCGTCGATTCCGTTCAACCCGAACGGCTCTCTGCACGCAATCGAGGGCATCACAAGCCCCGACGGACTCGTGTTCGGCAAGATGGGGCACACCGAGCGTTTCGGCGAAAACGTCGGCAAAAACATCGCCGGCAACAAAGTCCAGCCGATATTCGGCGCGGGCGTGAAGTACTTCAAATAACACCCGTTGAAAATTGCGGCGTTCGGGAAATCGGACGCCGCTTTTTTTGCGCCCGCGCTTGCGGTTTGCGAAATTGCGGCAACCGTATCTTGGAGGGATTGCGCGGTTTTTCGGAGGGCTTTGCGGGGGGCGTGATTTGGCGGTCGGGAGGATTTTATCCCGACACCGCGCGGCGTTTTTTGCGTCGTTTGGGCGATGACTGCCGGCGTCGGCTTGCGGCTGTGTCTTGGCGCGGTTTACAGAAATTTTGCGGTGCGGCTGCGCGGAGATTTCTTTACGTCGTCGGGCGTGCCGCAGGCGACGATTTCGCCGCCAGCCTTGCCGCCGTCGGGGCCCATGTCTATTATGTAGTCGGCGTTTTTTATGACGTCGAGGTCGTGCTCAATTACGACGACCGTCGCGCCGTTTTCGACGAGCTTTTGGAAGACTCCCAGCAGCGTCTGCACGTCGAGCGGGTGAAGCCCGATTGTGGGCTCGTCGAAAACGAAGAGGGCGTCCGACTGCCGTTTGTCGATTTCCTCCGCGAGTTTTAGCCGCTGCGCCTCGCCGCCCGAAAGCCCGGGGGTTGCCTCGCCGAGTGTGAGGTATCCAAGCCCGATTTCGCGCAGGGTCTCCAACTTCTGGCGGACGGGCTTCATGTCGGAGCAGGCGTCGATTGCGTCGTTTACGGTCATGTCCATGATTTCGGGCAGGGAGTACTCGGCGCTCTTGTTTTTGCAGGCGCATTTGACGGCGTTCGCCGCGCGGGCGTAGCGCGAGCCGCGGCAGTCGGGGCAGGGAATGTCAACGTCGGGCAGGAACTGGACGTCGAGCGAAATTTCGCCCGTGCCGTCGCATGTGGGGCAGCGCAGTTTGCCCGTGTTGTACGAGAAGTCGCTTGCGGTGTATCCGAGGCGTTTGGCGTCGGCGGTTTTTGCGAAGATTTTTCTGAGGTCGTCGTGGACATTCGCGTAGGTCGCGACGGTCGAGCGCACGTTCACGCCGATTGGCGATGCGTCGATGAGTTTGACGCCCGCAATTCCGCACGCGTCGAGCCGCTTGACGTGCGGCGGCAGGGGCTTGCCCTTGGCGTTCGCTTCGAGCGCGGGGGCGAGGCATTCCAAAACGAGCGTGGTTTTTCCCGAACCCGAAACGCCCGTAATCGCCGTCAGCCTGCCTTTGGGGATTTCGACCGAAAGCGGCTTGACCGTGTGGATTGCCGAAGTCTCCATGCGGATTTTTCCGATGCCGAAAACTTCGCCTTTGGCGGCGCGTTTGCGCGGCGGTACGGAGGTTTTTCCCGAAAGGAATCCGCCGATTTTCGAATCGGGATTTTTTTCGACGTCGGCGACGCTTCCCTGCGCAACAATTCTCCCGCCTTTCGCGCCTGCGTCGGGACCCATTTCAATCAGCCAGTCCGCCTCCGCCAAAATCTTTGTGTCGTGGTCGACGAGCACGACGGAGTTTCCGTCCGAGATGAGGTCGCGCACGACGCCCTTCAAGCCGTCGAGATTCGCGGGGTGCAGCCCTATCGACGGCTCGTCCAGAACGTAGAGAATGCCCGTGGTGCGGTTGCGGACGGCGCGGGCAAGGTACATTCGCTGGCGTTCGCCCGTGGAGAGCGTGGCGGCGGCGCGGTCGAGTTCGAGGTATCCAAGCCCCAAGTCGGAGAGGCGTTTTGCCGTGTTTTTGTACGCGCCGCAAATGCTTTCAGCCATGGGGCGCATCTCGGCGGGCAGCAAATTCGGCACGCCTGCGACCCATTCGAGCGACTCCGCAAGCGGCATTTTGCATACGGTCTCGATCGACAATCCCCCGATTTTCGGCGCGCGCGCGGCGTCGGAAAGCCGAGTTCCGCCGCAGTCGGGGCAGACTTCGGTTTTGAGGAATTTCTCGACGCGCTTGAAGCCCTTTTCGTCTTTCACTTTCGCGAGGGCGTTTTCGACCGTGTAGACCGCGTTGTAGTAGGTAAAATCAAGCTCGCCCGCCTGATTGGAGCTTTTTGCCTTGTAGAAAATATGCTTTTTTTCGGGAGGCCCGTCGAAGACGATTTCGCGCTCCTTTTGCGTAAGCTCGCGGAATGGAACGTCGGTGCGCACGCCCATCGCGCGGCAGACGTCGGTCATGAGCGACCACATCAGCGAATTCCACGGCGCGACCGCCCCGCCGTCGATTGTCAGCGACTCGTCGGGCACGAGCGTTGACCTGTCTACGGTTCTCACAAAGCCCGTGCCGTCGCATTTGCGGCACGCGCCCCTGCCGTTGAACGCCAAATCCTCCGCCGACGGCGCGTAGAACCGCGCTCCGCAAACGGGGCACACAAGCTCTTTTTCGGCGGCGACCGCAAGCGTCGGCGGCAGGTAGTGCCCGTTCGGACACCTGTGGCTTGCGAGCCTCGAAAACATCAGGCGCAGCACGTTCAGCAGCTCCGTCCCCGTGCCGAAAGTGCTGCGAATGCCCGCCGCCGCTGGTCTCTGCCTGAGCGCGAGGGCGGCGGGAACGTAGAGAACTTCGTCTACCTGCGCGGCGGCGGCCTGCGTCATTCGCCTGCGCGTGTATGTCGAGAGCGAGTCGAGATACCGCCGCGAGCCCTCCGCGTACAACACGCCGAGCGCAAGCGACGACTTTCCCGAACCCGACACTCCCGCTATCCCGACAAGCTTGCCGAGCGGAATGTCTACATTAATATTTTTGAGGTTGTGGACGCGCGCGCCCCTGATTTCGATTTTGTCCGCCATGTCTGTGAATGCGCTTTGTCTGTTTTCGGATTTTCGGAAAAAAATACCGCCTGCCGCCGCGCGTTTTCAAGAAATATTTGTCGGACGCAAAAAAGGGGAGGGTTTGCGGATAAATTTCCGGTGGGGGGGTACGCCGAAAACGAAAGCTCGGGCTTGGGGTAAATCGACCCGTTTTGCACAAAAATGTATGTTTTGCGGGAAAGCGGAACTTTTTTTGCATAAATTTTGAAAAAAAGATTGAAGAGAATTTTTTGTTTCATAAAACAAACAATGATTTTTATGGGAAGTTTTACCTCAGACAAAATTTCCAAATAACTAACTGGAGAAACAAACAAAATGATAGATCCGAAAACAGTAAAAAACAAAGCTCTCGTCGCTTGGGTTGAAAAATGGGCAGCCCATACGACTCCCGACAAGGTGCAGTGGTGCGACGGTTCGCAGGCTGAAGCAGACGAGCTCTTCAATCAGATGATTGCCAAGGGCGCGTGCACAAAGCTCAACCAGGAAAAACGCCCCGGTTGCTACTACTTCCGCTCCGACCCGCGCGACGTTGCGCGCGTAGAAGCGCGCACCTTCATCTGCTCGAAGACGAAAGCGGACGCAGGCCCGACCAACAACTGGATGGACCCCGTCGAAATGAAGGAAAAACTCAACGAACTTTTCAAGGGCTGCATGAAGGGCCGTACGATGTACGTTATCCCGTTCAGCATGGGTCCCATCGGCGGACCCATCTCGCAGATCGGCGTCGAAATTACCGACTCGCCCTACGTTGTGGTCAGCATGCGTATCATGGCGCGCGTTTCGCCCAAAGTTCTCGACGTTCTCGGCGCGGACGGCAGATTCATTCCCTGCGTACACTCGGTTGGCAAACCCATTAACTCGCCCGAAGACGACGTTATTTGGCCGTGCAACCCCGAAAGCACATACATTACACACTTCCCCGAAACGCGCGAAATCATCAGCATCGGTTCGGGATACGGCGGCAACGCGCTGCTCGGCAAAAAGTGCTTCTCGCTCCGTATCGCTTCGGTAATGGGCCGCGACGAAGGCTGGATGGCTGAACACATGCTCATTCTCGGCGTGAAAGACCCGAAGGGTCGCAAGAGCTATGTAACGGGCGCGTTCCCGTCGGCTTGCGGCAAGACGAACTTCGCAATGCTCATCGCTCCCGAAGCCTTGCAGAAAAAGGGCTGGCAAATTACCTGCGTCGGCGACGACATCGCCTGGATTAAACCCGGCCCCGACGGCAAGCTTTACGCCATCAACCCCGAAAACGGCTTCTTCGGCGTTGCTCCGGGCACCAGCATGAAGACGAACCCGAACGCGATGCTCTCGTGCTCGAAGAACACAATCTTCACGAACGTAGCCCTCACGGACGACGGCGACGTTTGGTGGGAAGGCATGACAAAAGAACCTCCGGCGCACCTCATCGACTGGCACGGAAACGACTGGACGCCCGAAAGCGGTACTCCCGCGGCGCACCCGAACAGCCGTTTTGCGGCTCCCATCGCCAACTGCCCCTGCCTCGACGAAAACGCAGACAAGCTTGAAGGCGTTCCGATTTCGGCAATCGTCATCGGCGGACGCCGCCCGAAGGGCATTCCGTTGGTATTCGAATCCTTCAACTGGACGCACGGCGTATACCTCGGCGCAATGATGGGCTCCGAACGCACGGCTGCCGCAGAAGGCAAACAGGGCGAACTCCGTTCCGACCCGATGGCTATGCTCCCCTTTGCGGGCTACAACATGGCAAACTACCTCGGACACCTCGTCAAGATGGGCAAGAACCTCGAAAAGACCCCGCGCTTCTACCACGTCAACTGGTTCCGCCGCGACGCGGAAGGCAACTTCATGTGGCCCGGATTCGGCGCAAACGCCCGCGTCCTCGCGTGGATTGTCAACCGCCAGAACGGCGAAGCGAAGGCAAAGGAAACGGCTATCGGCTTCGTTCCCGAATACGACGACCTCGACTGGGACGGCATGGAATACTCGAAGGACACGTTCAAGGAACTGATGACCTACGACCCCGCCACGGTTTCGGCCCAGCCGCTCTCCGAAGAGCTCTTCGAACTGCTCCCGCACTCGCTCAAAGTCGAACGCGAAGCGCTGCTCGAAAGACTCTCCTAATATCGGGGAATATCAAAAAAAGGACAACCGAAAGGTTGTCCTTTTTTTTGCGCCCCGCAAAACGGAATTGCGGATTGCGGGGGCGAAGCTGCGCGGCGTTGCCCGCCGCGGGAACGGCTCAGCAGGGCGGCCAGTGGAGGGGGCGTCCGCCCAAAATGTGAATGTGCAGGTGCGGGACGGTTTCGCCCGCCAAAAGCCCGTTGTTGATAACCACTCTGAATCCGTCGTCAAGCCCGCATTTTTTTGCGATTTCGGGTACTTTGAGCATGAGGTGCGCGAGAATCGGCGCGTCGGATTCCTCCGCCTTTGCGAGCCTTTCAATCGGCTTTGCCGGAAACAGAAGAACGTGGACGGGAGCCTGCGGGTTGATGTCGTTTATCGCCGCGCACACGTCGTCGCGGTAAACGAATTTCGCGGGAATCTCGCCGTCTATGATTTTTTCGAATAGGGTTTTCATGCGGCAAAAGATAGACCCCCGCCGCCGACAATGCAAACGGAATTTTCCGTCAGACGAAAATAATTTCGACATTCGGCAGCTCGTAGCGCATGAGATAGTTTTCGACGGTCTCCATGTTTTCGGCAAAAGCCGACTTCCGCGCGGGCGTCATTTTGCCCTTCGACGGCACTCCCGCGCGTTCGAGCGACGACACAACGAGAATCCCGCGCCGATAGCCCGAAAGTCGCTTGGCGGCGTCGGCTACGGCGGCTACGGCAAAGAGCGGGTCGAAGTGCGAGTTTTCGAAATCGAGCACCTCGACATGCGCGTCGGGGTCGTAGAGCCTGAGGATTCTTTTTGCGAAAGTTTCGAGGGGTATGTCGGCCTCGCCCCGCGCAATCGCCATGTCGATGCCGCAGGCGGCGCCGGCGCAGATGTCGTTTGCAAACGGCGAGCCTGCGGCGAGCATTGCGTTTAGAAATCTCAGCTTTGAATTTTTCGCCATTTCAGAAAAGACTTGCGGTTGTGTCGCGCGGGGCGGCGGAGTGCTTCGCCAGCCATTCTACCGTCGCGTTTTCGAAGCCGTCCATTCGGCAAAGCCCGATTATGAGCAGGGCGCAGGCGAGGGCGTCGTAGGGGGCGCAGTGCCATTTTTTGCGGGAGGGAGGGCAGAATTTTTCGGCGAGGGCGTCAAGCTCGGCTTTCAGCCCGAATGCGTCTATCGCCGAGGAAAGCTTTGCGGAGTCGAGGGTGGGGAAAATCTTTTTAAGCAGCGCGCAGGAGTCTATCCACGGCGACCACGACGCGCGCATTCCTCCGAACGCGAAGTCGGGCACGATTGCCGGCGCGGGGGCGGCGTCGCGCAGAAGCCCGTCTTCGACCGACGCGTTGTGCGCGGCGAAAATTCCCGTCTTGCGCATTTCGCAAAACTCCGCGACACTCTCCGAAAACGGCGGGTGTTTGAACGCCTCTTCGTTGTCGATGCCGAAAAATTCGGCGTCGCGCTGGGGGATTTTCGTCTTCGGGGCGCAAATGCCCGTGCGCAGTTCCGAGACCGCGCCGTTTTCGATTTTCGCAACGCCGTATTCAACGACCCCGATTCTGCGCGAACCCTCGAAGTCGATTGCCAATATCGGAATATTTATGTTTTTCATCTTGCGAAAATGTGCACTGTTTGCGAACATTAGGGGCATGGATACGGAAAGTTTCAAGATTTTTATTAACGAACTCGCCGACAAAAGCGGAGAATACATAGCAAAGAATTTCGGGCGCAAAATCCACGTCGATTTGAAAAAGGACGACTCCCCCGTGACGGAGGTCGATAAAAACACCGAAATAATGATTCGCGAGGCAATCCAAAAAAAATTTCCCTCGCACGGAATAATCGGCGAGGAGTACGGCAACGAGAACGCCGAAGCGGAATTCCAGTGGGTGATTGACCCAATCGACGGCACAAAATCCTTCATTTCGGGCGTGCCGCTTTTCGGGACGCTCATCGGGCTTAGGTTTCAGGGCGAGCCGGTGCTTGGGGTTGTCAACCAGCCGATTTTGAAGGAGAGAATCGTGGGCGACTGCAAAACATGCCTTTTCAACGGAGTCCAAACCGCGCCCTCCAAAAAGACCGACACAAAGGGGATTACCCTGCTTACGTCGGACTCGCGCGAATGCCGCTGGCTGCACTCGGCGGAGGGCTGGGAGGCTCTCGAACGCGAGGCCGCAATCTCGCGCACTTGGGGCGACTGCTACGGATACATGCTCCTCTGCCGCGGGCTTGCCCACGCCATGTGCGACCCCATTCTCGAAGTCTGGGACTTGACCGCAATCCTGCCCGCCCTGCGCGGCTGCGGCGCGGTGTATTCCGACTGGAACGGCGGCGGAAACATCGGTCCGAACGGGCTTGTCGCCACATGCAACGCCGAGATGCACGCGGCGGTTCTGAAAACCCTCAATCCGCAAAAATAGGGCGTGCATTGCGTTTCGCCGCGGCGGAATTTTCCGTTAACAAATATAAATGCCGGAAACGAAATTCAAAAAAACGACGCGACTGTTCGACTGGCTTCATTTGGGGGTTCTCGTGCCCGCGAATCCGAAGGCGGTTTTGGGCGTGTTCAAATCGCTAAGGCACAGGAAATTTCTGATATATTTTCTGGGCTTGGGCGTGTCGATGAACGGCTCGTGGATTCAGCAGCTGGCGATGGGCTGGCTCGTGTTTTCCATGACGCATTCGGTTTTCATGCTGTCGCTTGCGGTGTTTTTGTCGCAGATTCCGACGCTGTTCCTGACGCCCTTTACGGGAGTGGTGAGCGACAGGTTCGACAGACGTTGGATTATCTTCTCCACGCAGGCGGCGATGATGCTCCACAGCGCGACGCTCGCGGTGCTGACGCTCACGGGCGTAATCACGATGCCGATGATTTTCGCGCTGTGCCTGTTTCAGGGCGTCGTGATTAGCTTCGACGCGCCCGCAAGGCAGTCGTTCTACGTTTTTCTCGTGCCCAAGGAGGATTTAAGCAACGCGATTGCCATGAATTCGGCGGTCATAAACGGAATGCGCTTTTTGGGGCCGGCAATCGGCGGCGTGATGGTCGCGGCGGTCGGGGAGGGCGTCTGCTTTCTGGTAAATTCGCTGTCGTATTTGGCGATTCTGTTTTCGCTCCTGATTATCAAAACCCCACATGTGAAATCGACGTTTTCGGCGAAGCGCGCCCTCGCCGACGTCCGCGAGGGCATGGAATACGCGATAGGGACATTCCCGATTCGCGCGCTTGTGTTGCTCTTGGGGGTTGTGTGCTTTTGCGGCTATCCGTTCCAGCTGCTTCTGCCCGCTTTCGCAAAGGGAGAGCTTGGCGGCAACAGCGAACTTCTCGGCACTCTCATGAGCTTCATCGGCGCGGGGACTTTATGCGCGGCTCTCTACTTGGCGGCGCGAAAGAGCGTCTACGGGCTTGGGCGCGTCGTGATTGTCGCGAGCCTTCTTTTCGGGACGTCGCTGATTTTGGTTTCGTTTGTGCGGATAGTTCCCGTGGTGTGCGCGCTCTGCTTTTGCATAGGCTTTTCGATGATTTCAATAGCCGCGTCGAGCAACACAATGTTGCAGGCTCTTGTGGACGAGGAAAAGCGCGGGCGCATAATGAGCATATATTCGATGGTGTTTTTCGGGGTGCCGCCCGTCGGAAGCCTTGTTCAGGGCTGGCTTGCGAAGCAGATGCCGATGTCGGCCGTGGTGTTCGCAAGCGGCGTACTGTGCATTGCGGGCGGGCTCGTGTTCGAGTACTTCCGACCGCAAATACGCTCGTGCGTGCGGGCAATCTACGCAAAGAAGGGGATTGTCATGCCCGAAATCGCGAACGCGTTGCAGTCGTCCAACAGCAAGCATACCTGAGTCGGGAATATACTTGACTTCGCGGGCGTCCGACGCCTAAATCGGCGGTATTGCAAATATTGCGGGGGAATTTTTATATGCGGATATTCGCCAACTTCATGAGACTCCTTGTCGGGCTCGCGGTCTTGTCCGCGGCGGCGGGCATACCCGCGCACTTCACTTCGGTTGACAAGTCCGCAGTGGTCGCGGCGGGAAAGGGAACGCCGACGCCCGTCGATTTGGCGCGGCTGTACCTCGATTCGTCGAAAATCTCGGCGGCGGTTGTTTTGGCGGACGCCGCGGCGGAGGGAGACGCGATTTCGAAAGACGTTTCGGAGGCATACAAAAAGCACCCGTCGTGGCGCATTGCCGGCGGCGACGCTCCGTATTTTTCGGCGTTCCTTTCGACAATAGACGCGTCGAAATACGGCGGGGGCACGGCGGTCTACGGCATACTTTCGCTCGGCGAAAACAGGGCGAAACTCTTGGAGTTTCTCTCGGAAACGCAGTCGGAGTTCGTTAAAAGGATTCTCGCGCTGCGCGGCATGACGAGCGCGCTGCTGCCGCCCGTATTCGGCTCGGCTGGCGCGCCCCTCGACGCCGCCTTGCTTACGACGGCTCTCCTTGCGCAGTCGGGGGACTTCCCGCCCGACTTCCTCAAAAGCTTTTCGGCAACCCTCAACGCCTCGCAGACCGACACTGCCGAAAAGGAACGCCTTGAAAAATACTGCCTCGGCGTCTTGGTGCTTTCGAAAAAGTGCGACTGGGTTTTGCTGCGCTCGATTTTCGCGAGGTTTTCGGAAATCGGCGAAGTCTACGATTTCGCCAAGCTCTGCGGAGACTCTCCCGACGATTTCAAACTGCTCGCGGCGGCGGCGATTTCGGGCTGCGGAGTTGCCGACAGCATTAAATATCTTTCCGACCCCGACCGCAGGCGCGACTTCGCCTTTGCCTACATGCACGGCGAGGGCGCGGCGAAATTCCTGCTGTCCGCCGACAAACCCATTTACCGCGATTCGTACGCGGCGAAGATTTTCTCGCCCGCGCTGTCGCCGATACGCGAATTTCTGGGCGGCGTTGCGGCGCGGCACGGAGCTGCGCTGCTTTCGCTAAAAATTTTCCTGAGCATAATAGGCGGATATATGGCGGTGAGGGGGGCTGTGCGGATATTCTCTCGCCGCCGCGACACGCCGTCGTGGCGCTCGCCGCTCGCGCTCGGACGCGGACTTTTGGAGGGCGCAATGGTGTCGCTTTTCGTATTTTTGGCGTTCGAGCCCGACGCGTTCAAAATAAAAATCGAGAGCGCGGAAAATACGCCCGCGCCCGAATTAAAATTTGCATTTGAAAAAGTAGTAAACACAATCGGAGAGGAGACTATGAAATTCGAATCTGATTCGGCAACATTGGCGGCGGTGGGACTGTTTTTTGTCATGCAGTTCACAGTCTATCTCGTCAGCCTGATTCGCCTTGCGGCAATCAAGCGGACGGTCGCGCCCGCAAAACTCAAACTCAAACTGCTCGAAAACGAGGACAACCTTTTCGACCTCGGCCTGTACATCGGCTTGGCGGGCACGGTGGTTTCGCTGGTGCTGCTTACGATGGGCATCGTCACGGCGAGCCTCATGGCGGCGTACGCCTCGACGCTTTTCGGCATTCTTTTCACCGCCACAATAAAAATCGGGCACGTCAGAGGATACAGGCGAAAGCTCTTGATAGAGGCGGAAAACGAGGACTAATATGAGCACAATACACCCCACGGCAATTTTGGGAGAAAACGTCCTGCTCGGCGAAAATGTCGTAGTGGGCGCGTACGCAATAATAGAGGGCGGCGCGCAAATAGGCGACGGCTGCGTGATAGAGCCGCACGCGCGGGTCTGCGGCTGGGCGAGAATCGCGGAAAACTGCAAGATAGGCTCGTTTGCGGTAGTCGGCGGCGAACCGCAGGACCTGCATTTCGACAGCTCCGTGCCGTCCTACGTCGAAATCGGCGCAGGCTCCGTCATACGCGAAAGCGCGACGGTGCACAGGGCGACCTTCGCGGAATCGGCGACGAAAATCGGCAAATGCGCCCTCATGATGGCGTCGTCGCACGTCGGGCACGACTGCGTTGTTGGCGACAATTACATCGCGGGCTGCTTCTCCGCCCTCGCGGGGCACGTTCACGCGGGCAAAGACGTTTTCGTAAGCGGCGGCGTAATGATTCACCAGCGCGTGAGAATAGGCGACGGCGTGATTGTAAGCGGAAACTCGGCGTCGTCGATGGATATTCCCCCGTACACGATTGCGCACTCGCGCAACAGGCTGAGCGGGCTGAACCTAATCGGCATGACGCGCCGCAAAATGCCCCGCGCGGAAATCGCGGAGGTGAAGTCGCTCTACGCGGGCGTCTACGCCAACCCCTCCGCCCGCAAAAACGCCCTTGCGCTGATTGAATCGGGCGCGGCGAAAACCCCCGCGGGCGAAAACTTCCTGAACTTCTTTGCGGCGGAAGGCCGCCATTACCTCTCGCCGTTCACGGGCAGGGAGAAGTAAAAATTATGGATTTTTCCGAAAAAAAACTTGCAATCACAATCGGCGACCCGTCGGGGGTCGGCGCGGAAATAATCCGCAAGTGGGCTGTGGAAAACCCCGATGTAGCGCGGAAGACGGAGGTTATTGCGCACGCAAAATTTCTCGAAACGCTGCCCGATACCGTTTCGAAACGCGCCGTAGGCTCGCCTGAGTTCGAAGCCGTCGCGGGCGAACCCTGCGCGGAGGGCGCGATGGTCGCGTTCGAGTCTCTCGAAGCGGCGGCGAAAGGCTGCGCCGACGGGCTTTACAGGGCGGTTGCGACTGCCCCGATTTCGAAATTCGAAATGCGCAAAGTGGGCTTCGACTTCGCGGGGCAGACGGAATTTTTTGCGTCGCGCTGGGGCGGAACTCCCGTAATGGCGTTCGCGGGCGAAAAACTTCTGCTTGCGCTCGCAACTTGGCACGAACCTCTGCGAGACGTGCCCGACTCGCTCGACGCGGAAAAAATCTCCCGCGCGGTCGGGGCGGCGTGCTCGCTTGCGCGTAAAGTGCGCGGAATCGAACACCCCCGTATTGCCGTTTGCGGACTCAACCCGCACGCGGGCGAGGGCGGCATTCTGGGCGTAGAGGAAATCCGCGTAATCAATCCCGCGCTCGACAGGCTCCGCTCGGAAAAATACCCGAATTTGTCGGTTGCGCTCCCTCCCGATACCGTCTTCGAGCGCGCGCTAAAAGGCGAGTTCGACTGCATTGTGTCCATGTACCACGACCAGGGGCTTGCTCCGCTGAAAGCCTTGGAGTTCGACAAAGCAGTAAACGTCTCAATGAACCTGAAATGGGTGCGCACAAGCCCCGACCACGGCACGGGGTTTTCGATTGCTGGCAAGTCGATAGCGTCGGCTTCGAGCTTCGGGGCGGCGGTCGAGCTTGCGTTTAAACTTTCGGAAAAGTAGGGGCGCGGGCGGCGATTTTCGGCGCAATCGCGTTCGGCTTGGCAGTTTACCGCCGCCGCAAGTAAAAAAGCAAATTCGGCACGCGTAAGACGCTTCGGAGAAATCCGAAGCGTCTTTTTTACGCATGGATAAAGACGCGTTTGTGGAGCGAGAGGGGGGCAGGGGCGAAGGAAAATGAAAATTCGCGCTTTATTCTATTGACATTACAAACTCCTTCTTCATTTTTTCATTATACTAAACAATAACCATCTATGAGAAAAACAGCAACAATAGTCTCTCTTTTTGCCGCAAGCTGCGCTTTTGCGGCATTCACCGAAGTCGATACAGACTTCAATGGCGTAAACGGCTGGACAATTTCTGGCAGCGGCTCCGCTTCCGAACTGGGCGCGCAGGACACCACCGCCCTGTTGCTCGACAACGCTACAATCGATTTCGATTCGACAGACGGCTTGGAAATCAAGGTCGGCAGCGGTGCTGCGTTCCAGTACGCAAATTATTCAATCGGCATTAAGGGCGATGTCGTCCTCAATTTCAAGAGCGGCTCGAACGCCAGCCTTACCGCAAGCAAAGGCATTGCGACCTCCTACAGCGGCGGCACCATCGGCGGCAATTTGACAGTCAACGTCGAAAAAGGCTACCTCGGAAAATTGAGCGTTCCCGTTTTTGGCTGCGCCTACAATGGCGGTCAGACTTTCGCCAAGCTCACTATGAACCTGCACAGCGCATACGCACTCAAAGAGACGCGTATGTTCGTTAGCAAACAGACAACAGTCAGCATGAGCGCCGACCAGAGCATTAGGTGGGACGTCCGCAATTCCAAGGACAAAGGCATTTTAGGCCTGAATATTACCGACGGCGCGTCGCTCTTTGTAGTTGGGGGCGATTACGCAGTTAACTATGCGTCGGGTTCGTCCGTGATGCTCATGGGCGACGACCTCATGGACGGCTACATTTACTTTGTAAGCTCCATGGTTGCAAGCTTCGACAACGACGCCAAGACCATCACATTGAAGGGCATGAACAACGGCGTTGAAAACCTGCACACAGTCTCGTTTGTAGACAAGGACGGCAATGCGGTTAACGGCGACTCCTACGCAAACTTCGAAATCGGCGAAAAGACAATCGACGGCGTTAAATACACCTATGCGACAATGGCGGCTATCCCCGAACCCGCGACATGGGCGGCGATTTTCGGGGCAATCGCGTTCGGCTTGGCAGTCTACCGCCGCCGCAAGTAAAAAAGTAAATTTGGCACGCAAAAGACGCTTCGGAGAAATTCGAAGCGTTTTTTTGTGTTGCAAGTCCGAAAGTCGGGCTTAACTGTGCGGCGCGTACAAGGTGGGTGAAACGCGTTGCTGCTGCTTTTTTATGCCGTATGCCGCGTTATTGCGTCTGCTCGCATTCTTTTAGAATGCGAGCTTTTTGAATGTTTCGGCTTCGTCGGCGAGTTCCGCTACCGACGCGTCGATTGCCTTGCGCGAAAAATCGTTGATTTCAAGCCCCTGCACGATTTCCACGTTTTTGCCGTCGCTGCGAATAGGCATTGAGGTAATCAGCCCTTTTTGCGTTCCGTACGAGCCGTCGGAGCAGACGCCTATGCTGTGGAAATCGCCGTCGGGCGTGGGATTGATGATTGACTGCACGGTATCGACAATCGCGCTTGCCGCACTCGCCGCGCTCGACGCCCCGCGCTCCTCAATCACCGCCGCGCCTCTGTTTCGGACGATGTGCACGAAGTCGTTTTCAAGCCAGTGTCTGTCGGCGATAACTTCGGTTGCGGGTTTGCCGCAGATTTTCGCGTTGAAGAAGTCCGGGAACTGCGTGTTGGAATGGTTGCCCCAAACGCACATGTTGCTCACGTCGCCGACATGCACGCCGGCCTTTTTTGCAAGCTGCGCCTTTGCGCGGTTTTCGTCGAGTCGCGTGAGGGCGAACCACCTGTCGGCGGGCACGCCCTCGGCGTTGTTCATGGCAATCCATGCGTTTGTGTTGCACGGGTTGCCGACAACGAGAATCCGCACGTCGTCGGCGGCGTTTTTTGCAATGCTGTGTCCCTGCCCGATGAACATTCTGCCGTTCATTTCAAGGAGGTCGGCGCGTTCCATTCCCTTTTTGCGCGGGGCGCAGCCGAGCATGATAATCCAGTTCGCGCCCGAAAAGCCCTCGTCGAGGTCGGTCGTTGACGACATCGAATTGAGGGTGGGGTAGGCGCAGTCTTCAAGCTCCATGGCAAGCCCCACGCGCATCGAGCCAGCCCCTGGGTAGACGCCGAGCATCATCAAATCGACGGGCTGGTCGGGCCCGAACATTCCGCCGTTTGCGATTTTGAACAAAAGGGAGTATCCTATGTGCCCCGTAGAGCCTGTTATAGTAATTTTAATCGGTTTTTTCATCATGCGTAAAATCCTCTAATAATTTGCGCGGGCGGCGCGAATGTCAACATTATATCGGGGCGTTCCGCCGCGGGCGCGCGCCGTTTTGTGCGGATAATATTTTGCGAAATGTCTTTGCAATCGGGGGCGTTTTTGCGATAATCCGAATCTTTAAAACCGAAGAATTTTTCAATGAATCAAGACCACATCATTAAAATCGCAAGCGACCTCAACCTGCCCGTTATGGGCGTCGGAGCTGTCGCAAAACTTTTGGAGGAGGGCGCGACCGTTCCGTTCATCGCGCGGTACAGAAAAGAGGCGACAGGTTCGCTCGACGAAGTAGCCGTCACGAAAATCCGCGACGACATCGAACGCCTTGCCGCGCTCGACGAACGCCGCGCCGCCGTCAAGAAATCGCTCGACGAGCGCAAGCTGCTTACCCCCGAAATCTCCGCGTCGCTCGATGCCGCCGAGACGCTCGCGCGGATTGAGGACATCTACCAGCCTTTCAAACCCAAACGCCGCACCCGCGCGACAATCGCGAAAGAGCGCGGGCTTGAGCCGCTTGCCCAGTTCCTGATTGAAAATCAGGACGCCGACTGCTCGTCGAAAGCCGCCGAATACGTCTCAGCGGAAAAGGAAGTTCCCGACGCCGACGCCGCGCTCGCGGGCGCGCGCGACATCATCGCCGAGAACATCGCCGACGACGCCGAAGCCCGCGCGGCGGTCCGCGCGTACTTCGAGAAAGAGTCTAACATGTCGTCGAAAGTCATGTTCGGCAAGGAGGAGGAGGGCGCGAAATACCGCGACTACTTCCAGTGGACTGAACGCGCCAAGGACGCCCCCAGCCATAGAATCCTCGCAGTCCGCCGCGGCGAGGCGGAGGGCTTTCTCATAATGCGCATAATTCCGGAGGACGCGTCGGGGGCGGTGTCGATTCTCAAAAAGCTGTTCGTAAAGGGCGGCGGAGAGGCGGCGAAGCAGGTTGCGCTCGCCGCGGAGGACTCGTACAACCGCCTGCTCGCCTCCACTTCCGAAACCTACATGCGCTTGGAGGTCAAGAAACGCGCCGACGAGGACGCCGTTAAAATTTTCGCAAACAACCTGCGCGAGCTTCTCATGGCGTCGCCGCTCGGCCGCCGAAACGTTCTTGCGATAGACCCAGGCTTCCGCACGGGCTGCAAAGTCGTCTGCCTGAACCGTCAGGGCGACCTCCTCCACAACGACGTAATCTACCCCGAACAGGGCGCGATGAAAGCCGAGGAGGCGCGGAACAAGGTTCTTGCCTTCTGCAAACGTTTCGAAATAGAGGCGATTGCAATCGGCAACGGCACGGCGGGGCGCGAAACCGAGGCGTTTGTGCGCTCGCTCGGGCTGCCCGCGTCGATTCCCGTGGTGATGGTAAACGAAAGCGGGGCGTCGATTTATTCGGCGTCGGAAGTCGCGCGCGAGGAGTTCCCGAACTTCGACATCACCGTGCGCGGCGCGGTGTCCATCGGGCGCAGGCTGATGGACCCGCTCGCGGAGCTTGTAAAAATCGACCCGCAGTCAATCGGCGTCGGGCAGTACCAGCACGACGTCAACCAGACCATGCTCAAACGCTCGCTCGACGACACCGTCATCAGCTGCGTAAACAGCGTTGGCGTAGAGGTCAACACCGCGAGCAAACAGCTGCTCTCCTACGTTTCGGGGCTTAACGCGACGACCGCCGCGAATATCGTGGAGTACCGCAACGCGAACGGGCCGTTCAAGTCGCGCCGCGATTTGCTGAAAGTCAAGGGGCTTGGCGCAAAAACCTACGAGCAGGCGGCGGGCTTTCTGCGCATTCGCGGCGGCGACAACCCGCTCGACGCAAGCGCGGTTCACCCCGAACGCTACGCCGTCGTAGAGCGCATGGCTTCCGACATCGGCGCGGACGTTGCTACGCTTCTTCGCGACCCCGCAGTCCGCGCGAAAATCGACCTCAAAAAATACGTCGACGGCGAGCTCGGCATGCCGACCCTCAAAGACATCATGCAGGAACTCGGCAAGCCCGGTCGCGACCCGCGCGAAAAGTTCGAGGTGTTCTCGTTCGCCGAGGGCGTCAACAAAATAGAGGACTTGCGCGAGGGCATGCGCCTCCCAGGAATTGTCACAAACGTAACCGCGTTCGGCGCGTTTGTCGATATAGGCGTCCATCAGGACGGGCTTGTGCACATCAGCGAGCTTTCCGACACTTTTGTGAAAGACCCCAACGACGTCGTGAAGCCGCAACAGAAAGTGAACGTGTGCGTCATGGAAGTGGACATCGCCCGCAAGCGGATAGGGCTTTCGATGAAGACGAACCCCCAGAAGCGCGTCAAGAGCGCGGGCGACACCGCAAATCAGGGGCGTCCGCGCGCGCCGCGTTCGGGAGGCGGATTCGCGCCGCGCCGTTCGTCCGAGCCTTTCGGAAACTCGTTCGGAGACGCGTTTTCGAAGCTTTCAAAAAAGTAGTTTTCCCGCCGCCCGCGCGGGTTTGCGCGGCGCAAAAAACAAGAGCCGTCCCGTTCGGGCGGCTCTTTTGTTTTATCCTTATTTGATAAAAAGCGGCGGTTTTTATCTTTTTGTGTTTTAAGGCGGTTTTGCGTGTTTGCGCTTTTCTTTGCGGTCAGAGCAGGTTTTTGCGCTTTGCCGCAAAAATCAGCTGCTGTGCGAATCCCGCGTGCGCGCCGAATTTTTGCGCGGCAAATTCCCTGATTTTGTCGGGGTTGTCGGGCGTGCCGTATAGCTCGGACATCGCCTTTCGAATCCATGTATCGACGGGGAAGGCGTCCATTTTCGCCGCGCCGAAAAGCAGAATGCAGTCGGCGACTTTCTCGCCCACGCCGCTAAGCGACGTCAAATATTTCTTCGCCTCGCGGTACGGCATTTCGCGCAGTCCGTTCGGGTCGAAAGAGTCGGCGACGATTTTCTGCGCGGATTTTTTCAGGTATTCCGCGCGGAATCCGAGCTTGCATTTCCTGATTTTCGAAATGTCGGCGTCGGCGATTTTTTCGAAGCTCGGCAGCGCGCGGATTCCGTCGGCAATCTCTTCCCCGAAATTTTCCGACAGCAGTTTTACGCACTGCTTTATCTGCACAATGCGCTTGCTCGAACTGCAAATAAAGCACATCAGCGCTTCGGCTGGCGGCTGGCGGAGTATGCGCAGGGTCGGGTAGATTCTGAGCGCGGCTCGCATGTGGGCGTCTGCGGTATCGAAAAGCGATTGTCTGAGCGCGGCGTAGTCGCGGTCGGCGTCGAGGTATTCGGCGATTTTCCGCGCGGCGTCGGGGCTTGCGTTTTCGGGCACTGAGTACAGCACCTCTCCCGCGCCGTCGAGCCTCAGCTTTGCCGCGGTGTTCCCGAATGCCCCCGTGAATTGGGGCGCGTCGGAGTTCGCGTCGGCATACCAGCGGAACGACTGTCCGCCGTCGAGCGTTTCGGCGAAGTCGGACGGCGTAAATTTCGGCACGCCGAGCGGGCGAAAATCAGTCCACCGCATTTTTTTTGATTTTTGAATCGCCGTGTTTTACCGACCACAGCCACGACTGTTTTTGCGTGAGGATTTTCCCCGACGGCGAAAGGAGCGTCAGACGCCACGCGTTGACTTTTTCGTCGCGCCCAAGCCAGTCCGAACCTGTCAGACCGAGCTTTACTTCGCGCAGTACGGAGCTTGTTTCGGGCACGTCGAATACGAACTTGCGCACATGCGGGTGCTTTGTTGAATCGACTTCCAAAATGAAGCGGCAGGCGAGGGAGATGTCGTCTGGCTCGAAGCCGAACATCACAAAGAAGTACATGCCAGCGCGTTTTTTCGGCTGGCTGCGCATAATCAGGTGTCCGTGCGCGAACTCGTCTCCCGAAAATACTTCCGCAATTGTCCGTGTTTCGGCGTCGGTCAGGTAGCGCGGCAGGCAGTATGTGATTTTCGGCTCGTTCTTCATTCCCGCGCCGATTATATACGACTGCTCCGCGGATTCCGTCGTCTTGTCGTCTCCCGCGCACGCGCAGAGCAGCGCGAGCAGCGAAAGCGGAAAAAGTTTTAGGGCGTTTTTCATATCTGCGAGCATGGACGCGCGGACGCGTTCGGTCAAGAGTATTACACGAGTCCGTTGAGCATTCCGTAAAAATACATCGGTTTGAGCGCGTACACTTTAAGCAGCCACGCAAGGCGGCTCTCTTTCGACATGTCCATGAGCGAAAGCGGGAACGAGCTTTTGCGGTTTTTCCGGTAGTCGAACTCGCACATGAGAATGTGCCCGTAGTCGGTGATGATGGGGCACGCGGCGTAGCCGTCGTACTGGCGCGTCGGCGTTTTGCCCTCTATGAGGGAAACGAGGTTCTCGGCGGCAATCGGCGCCTGTTTTCTTATCGCGGCGGAAGTCTTGCTTGTGGGGATTCCCGCGACGTCTCCGCACGAAATTATGTTCGGATATTTTTTGTGGAGAAGCGTGAATTTGTCGGTGTCAACCCAGCCCTCCGCCGCGTTCTTGCCCGAGGTCTTCGACAGCCCCGACTGCGGGACGAAGACGGGGGCGGTCATCGGCGGCAGGAAGTGGAGGAAGTCGTAGTCTTCCGCGACCGACTTCACGACTTTCCCGTCCTTTACGGTGTCGAGCCAGACTTTTTTCGCCGCCGTGTCGATTGCCTTCACGCGCGTCGAGAGATTCAGCTTTACATTGCGCTCTGCGTAGATTTCGAGCAGGCGCGGCGTGAAGTAGGGGACGTCGTAGAGCTGCTTCGACGCCGTGTAGAAGTTGATGTCGAGCGCGTCGCGGCGGTTTTTCTTTCGCGACAAATGCTCCGTAAGCAGGCAGATTTTTTTCGGCGCGCCGCCGCATTTGTGCTTTGTGTAGGTGTCGGTGAAAATTCCCTTTCCGCCCTTCTCGGCGAATTTTTGCACGGCGTTCCGCGTCTTGATTGCGCCCGAATGGCAGTAGATGCAGTGCGCGTTTCCGACGCCGAGCGACTTTTCGTCGATGCCGTCAATCAAGTCCCAGCGCAGGACAAGGCCGGGGGTGAGCACAAGGAAGTCGTAGCCGATTTTCTGCCCGCCGAGAGTCGCAACCGTTTTCGCGTCGGGGTCAACCGCAACGACCGAGTCTTTCACCCATTTCGCGCCGTCGGGAATGCAGTCTTTCTGCGGCTTGTACACTTCGTCGGGCTTGTAGACGCCGCCCGCGATTAGCGTGAATCCCGGCTGGTAGTAGTGCGTTTCGGCGGGGTCGATAATCGTGATGTCTGGCGATTCGAGCATGCGCAGCAGTCTCGCCGAAATGTCGATTCCCGCAGCACCCGCGCCGATTACCACAACCTTCGCCTTCGCGCCGCTTTTCGGCGCGGCGTAGGTGTTGGAAACCGCAGTCGCGGCGGCTGCGGTTGCGGTAAGCTTCAAAAATTTGCGTCTGTCGATATTTGCCATTTTTCCTCCTGAAAATTTAGGAAGAAATTAAAATGCGGCTTTGCGCTTTCGCAAGAAGAATCGTCGCGCCCGCTTTTATGATTGCAAAAATTTTTTTTGTATTTTAGTTTTTATTAAATCAAAAATACTAATATGATTTCCGCACCGCACAGATTCGTAAAATGCGCAGCATGCGCGCTTCTTGCCGCATTTTCCATCTCAGTCTCGCATGCCTCCGACAAGGCAATGCTCGACGCGTTCGTCGCAAAAGGGCTTTTGACGCCGCAGGAGGCGTCCGTGCTTGCAAAGGAATCGGCGGAAGTCGTCCGCTCCGTTGAATCGACAAAATCGCTGAAATTGAGCGCGCGCTTCCAGCTTCAATACGAGTGGATTGACGCCGAATCGTACAATCCATTCCGAGACTACGCGTGTTCGCAGGGCTTCATCGTGCGCAGGTTCTTCATTCAGGCGGACGCCGACCTCGGCGGAGGCTGGGACGCCCGCGTTTCCGTCGATATGGCGCGCTCGCGCATGAACAGCATTCTGACCGACACATACGTTTCGAAAAAAATAGACGCGCTCGACGGCCGCATTTTCCTCGGCTACATGAAACCGGGGTTTTCTGTCGAGGACATGTTTTCGTCGTTCGGGCTGAACGCAATCGAACGCTCCGCCGCAACCATGTACTGGACGGGAGCTGCGAACAACCGCAGGCTCGGCGTCGGCAACCGCTACATGGGCGTGCGCTGGAACGGCGACATCGGCGGCGGACTCTCGTATATGCTCGCAATCACCAACGCCTACCAGCTCTCGCCGACCGAACTCGACGAACTTTCATACCAGTATACCGACAACCACTTCGCATATTGGGCAAGCGTCCATTATAAAACTTCGGGCGACGATTGGAGCATCAAAACGGGCGTTTACACCGCTTATTCGAGCGACGCAAATTACAACATGGGTGCGACAAGCTCTGCATCGATTCTCTCGCTCAACCCGTACTTCGTCGCAGAGTGCGGCGGATTGCGGCTGTGGGGCGACTTCCTTGCATCGGGGGTAGCCGACGGCAAAAAAGTCGGCGGCAACTATACTCAGGCAAATCCGTACGGACTGAACTTTTCGGTCGAATACCGCTTCGCCGCGGGCGAATTCGGGGAAATCGCGCCGACATTCAGATACTCGTGGGTCAATACCGACGGCAGGGGCTTGCGGATAGTCGACGCACAGCGGCAGTCGAAAAACATAGGCAAACTGTATAATAGCGTGCAGGAATTCTACGTCGGACTTAATTGGTATCTGCGCGGCGATAATTTGAAATTCCAACTCGGCTACGATTATTTGCAATATTCGGGCGGCGGCTTCGCAGACTCTTCGTCAATCCGCGTGCAAATGCAAATGAAATTGTAGCCCAACCGTGCTGAAACAGGGCGGACGCAAAACAATCAGCGCTGCGAACATGGCGCAAACGAACAAGCCAAACATCGAAAGAGCATGTCGGAATATAACAATAAGAGCAGCTCAACTCCAAAAACACCGACAATAAAAATTCGGATAAAAAACTTTACAAACGGCAGTAAAAGGTGTTTGCTAAAAAACAATCGCGGGCGTAGCTCAATTGGCAGAGCGCGAGCTTCCCAAGCTTGAGGTTATGGGTTCGACCCCCACCGCCCGCTGTTTTAAAAAGCCCGCAAATTTTCACCCTTGCGGGTTTTTTTGTCATTTCTCCTTTTCTCACTTAAAACCGCCCGCCAAATCGAAAAATCTTGCGTTTCCCCGTCAAATCTGTACTATTGCGCACGAAAACGGATAATGCCGCCTTCCAAACAATGCCACACATTCCGCGGCCGAAGCGTTTTTTAGGGCTTTGGTTGCTGGGCAATCCCGCAAGACAATGAAACGCAAAAACAAGCTAAACGACGACTTTGATGACGGAAAAATCGGCATAGACGACTATACCGACATGAAGTGCTGCGATGACGCCTTGACAATCATCGGCGCAATCATAGTCATTTTGCTGATTATTATCCTTCCGTAGGATTGAATATCAATCGAGCGCAAACGAAAACGACTCGAAAGAGCGGGCAAAGACGACGGAGCTCCTATCGTCTTTTTTCCGTTGCATGATTATGCGCTTAATATTTTGCGTTCCTTTTAATCCCGGCCGTCTGTTGCTGGGGCTATCGCATTTTTCAATGTATTATGCGCAGGCTTCGCTGCAGGAATAGGGTAAAATTCGCGCCGGAATTTTCGCTTTTTGCGGGTTTTTGAGGTGCCGCGCGGATTTTATTTGCGTTAAAAAAGCTTGATTGTTGTATTTATACTAATAATATAATTTTGTTTTAACTGATAAACATGTTTTTTATTTAATATGCACACGAAAGATATTATTTGGGGTTTTGATATTGGCAAGGGTTCTCTTGGCGAGGCTGTAAGAGTGGGGAACGAATTTAAACATGTGCAGTCGCTTGAAATTGCGCCCGACTTTGCCGAAACAAAAACCACCGCAGCCGCCCGCCGCGCGTGGCGCACGCGCGAAGCCCATAAGGCGCGCGAATTGTGGCTTGAAAAATGTCTTTCCGAAGCGGGAATTGAGGTTCTTTTGCGGAGGAAGGTCGGCGTTGTTGACGGCGCGTGGAAGCTTGTCTCGAAAGGCGATGTGCGTTTGGAGCGCGAATTTCCGCCTGCGGGCGAAGATCTCTGTTATAATTCAATCGCTTTGCGCTGTAAATTGCTGCTCGGCGAAAAACTCGAAAGTTGGCAGGTCTTCAAAGCTCTGAATTCGGCGATTCAAAACCGCGGCTATGACGCAAACATTCCGTGGGGGGACGAAGACGCGGCGGACGGCGGAGACGGCAGCTCGCGGAAATCTTCCGATTCCGACGCAAGCGGAGACGGCGAGTCTTATGCCGAAAAGCTTGCCCACTATGAGCGCGAATTTGACGGTATTCTCGCGGAGCTTGACAATCGCGAAAAATACGAATTTCCGTGCTTTTTCAAAGCGGCGAAAATGGGCTTGTGGTCGCCCGAAAATCCCGATTTTGTCGGCGTCAGAATCGACAATACCGCCGAAAAGGCAAAAGGATATGTCGTGCCGCGAGAGGCGGTTGTCCGCGAATTCCGCGCGCTCGTAAACGCCGCCGCGTTGCAGTATCCGAATCTGAAAGGCAAGGCGGATTTCATCATGTTCGGCAGGGCTTGTGAGCCGTACGCTTCGTATAATCCAGAGCTTCGCAAGCGGTTCGGGCTTAAACGCGGCGCGGCGACCGACTGGACCGCGCTGGGGCAGAAAACGCCGCGCTTCGACAACCGCGTAATCGACAAATGCAAACTGATTCCGCGGCTAAACGTTTGCAAAATCAAGCCGCTTGACGAATGCAAAACCGACGACGACTTTCTGTCATACACAATTACATTGTCGTTAAAATTGTTAAATCTGCGTTTTTTCCGTGGCGCGGGTGTGGATTCTCTTTCGTTCGACGAATTTTTACGAGCTTTCGAACTTGCCAAAAACTCGAAATTCAAATTGGGCAAGGCGGCTTTGAAAAAGTTTTTCAAAACAATCGGCGCGGAGGTGATGGACGAGAGCCAGTCGGAAATCGAACAGCCGAGGAACGGAGGCAGGGCGGCGTTTTCGCGCCCCGCAATGCGGATATTGCGCGACCTGATTTTTTCGGGCAAGTCGCCCGCGGAATTTTACGCGACGGAACTCGGGAAGATTGCAAACACCGACAAAAACAAGGGGCTTGTCGCTGGGGATTTGGACTTTCTGAAACTCATGTCCGACGCGCCGTGGAGCGGAATTTTCATTCCCGATGTCGGTTTGTCCGACTTTGCCGATACTTCCGAAGCCGCCCGCGCGGCGCAAATCAACAAGCTAATCGGAAGCCAGAACGACCCCATTGTGCGCCACAGGCTTTCGTTCTTCTACGAGCGTATCAAATCGCTCGAAGCAAAGTTCGGCGTTCCCGATAAAATCGTGCTCGAATTTGTGCGCGACGATTTTCTCGGCAAAAAGGCAAAAAGCGACCTGAACAAGGCAATCAAAACGCGCTTCGATGAGAAGAAAAAGCTTGCCGAAGATCTTGATTCAAAGCGGGAGGAGTTCGGTCTCAAATACGCCTCGAAAAAAATGCTGTTAAAATTCGAATTGTACAAAAAACAGGGCGGAGAATGCGTTTACACGGGAAATGCGCTGCCGCTTTCGGAGCTTGAAAATTTGGAGGTTGAACACATTGTCCCTCGCAGCCGCGGCGGCCCAGACGCGATGTACAATTACGTATTGACCGACGAAAAAACGAACAAGGAAAAGGGCGACCGCACGCCTTACGAATGGCATTCTTTAAAAGGCGCGGAGTGGGATAGCTATTGCGACCGCGTCCGCGAATTGACAAAAAATCTCGGCGCAAAGCGTTGCAGGCTCTTGCTTGCGCCTAACGCGGCGGAGCTTGTGGAAAAATATACGGCTCTTGCCGAAACCGCATGGATTTCAAAGCTTGCGCAGCGGATTTGCTGCCTGCATTTCGGTTTCCAATTCGGCGGACTTGCGGGCGCAAAAAAGGTTTGGACGGTTTCGGGCAATACCACCGCCATGATTCGCGGGCGCTACGGCTTGAACAGGCTTCTCCACGACGAAGAGGCGGCGGAGGATTTGTCTTTGTTCGACCGGATTTGCATGGAAAAGAAATTCGAGGAAAAGAACCGCAAAAACAAAAAGCACCACGCGCTCGACGCCATGTGTCTTTGCTTTGCGCCGACTTCGAACGCAAAGAAAGCCTCCGCCTACAAAAATATTCTTCCCGAAGAAATCACGCGCAACCCTGAAAGCGACGAAGCCCGCAAGTTTTTCGGCAGGTATCTGGCAACAGTAATTCCGAATAAGGTTGCGGTGGAAAAGTCAAAACTTGAACAGACGATTTACTCTTTGCGCAAGGGACGCATTGTGAAAAAGTGCAATGTCCGCGATTTGGCATACGAAGGAATAAATCCCAAATACAATTATACGAAATTGGTTAAACGCATAGAAAGTATCGTTGGAGATGTTTCAAAACGCATAATTTCCGATTTTGTATTGTCTAATCCCGATTTAAAAGAATCCGAATGGGAGGATTGGTGCAAATATGAAGCAGCAATTCCCTCCAAAAACGGTGCGCCGACAAAGTTGCTGCGGGTGCTGTGCGAAGTCGGCAGTCCCGAAGAATATAAGGATTTGTCGAAGGACGGCTGCGGCGCGTACCGCAAGGGTGATTCACACAAAGGGCAGTTCATCTGGAAAACTCAAAAGGGCAAGTATATGGTTGCGCCTGTTTACGCGTATGCGTCGAAGGCGAAAGTTTTTGCCGCTTTGAAAAGCAATCCCGATTGCGCCGAAGTTTGCGGATTTTTTAGACAGAACTGCCTTGTCGAAATTTCGAACGATGTCATCGATAAATCGGGAAAAATGCTCTTAAAGTCTGGTATTTACAAGTCTAATACGATAATGTCAGACGGGCGGGCGAAATTTACAAATTCCGATGGGATTTCTACGAATCCCATTTCCATTCAATACCTAATGCCCGCGGGAATGAAGCGCATAAAATTGGATACCGTATAATGAGCTATCATATTTTGCACGTCATGGATTACGGTTGCAGGCTCGTGCGCGAGCGCGGTCTGCTGGTATGCAAAAAAGACGGCAAAATATTGGGCAAAATAGCATTGGAGGATTTGCGCGCGGTGATTCTTCTCAACGGCGCGGTTTCGATTAGCGGAGACGTCATTGCCGCGCTGTCGGAATTCGACGCCGTGATAGTTCATTGCAGGGATTTTAAGCCCGTCGGCATCACCGTTCCGAACAACCGCACATACGACGCAAAAGTGGTTTTAAACCAGTCCGCCGGAAACAAGAATCTGAACGGAGCAATCTGGCGTCGCCTGCTTGCCGCAAAAATCCGCAACAACGCCGAGTGCCTCAGGCAAATCGGAATCAAAAAATGCCGATTGTTTTCAATGGCGCAATCGCAAAACGCATTGTTGAACGAATCGCTTTGCGCTCGGGAATATTGGAAGCATTATTTCCCGCAACTCGGCGAGTACGGAGTAGGGCGCGACCCCAAAAACGGAGATTCGAAAATAAATGTTTTGCTAAATTACGGATACGGAATGATGTCGGCGATAATCCACCGCGCGATTATCGTGGCGGGCTTGAATTGTCTGCTCGGCGTAAACCACAAAACATATTACAAAAATACGCCGCTTGTCCACGACGTGATTGAGCCATTCCGCGCGTTTGTGGATTTTGCGCTCTACCAATTTATCACTGCCGACGGCGGCGCTTCGATTGCGGCTTGGTCAGTGTTCTTTGGCAAGTTTTTGCGCGACAGGCGCGTAAAAAAAGCTTCGGTTTCGATGAAATTGTGCGACGCCGCCGACTATCTTTGCGAAACACTTGCAAACGCATATCGGCGCAAAGATTCTGGTGAATTGTGGACGCCGAAATTATAAATTTCAATGGCATGCAAAATCGAAAAAAGGAGTCCGTATAGAATGGGGTGGCTGATGGCGATGTTCGACTTGCCCGTGTTGCTCGACGAAGAGCGCAAAGAGGCGACCCGATTCCGAAACGCTTTGCTCGACGACGGATTTATCATGATTCAATACTCCGTGTATTCGCGTCCGTGCGTATCAATGGAGCGCATGAAAAAATATTATGAACGTGTTAAATCCTACGCTCCTACGACGGGAGACATAAGGCTTTTGTTTTTTACGGATAAGCAGTGGGCGACGAGCAAACTGGTTTGCCGTCGACCGAAGCGGCTTGAAAAAGTCCCCGAGCAGATTGAATTTTTTTCGGAGGGGGCGGAAGAGTTTTTCGCAAAACCGTCGCCACAGTACGAATTGGACAAGACGGATAATAATTTTCTGCTGTTTTAGGTGTGAATAAAAAAAATGCCGAATTTTAAGGTACTATGTAGAGCTTAAAATTCGGCATAATCAGTTAAGACTTTATAGCAAAATTATGGACTAATTATTTGGCACGCCATAAATTATGTCAAGTATAATCTAAGAAAGAACACTTTGCTGTAAAGTCAAAACGTGGAGTCCGAAAAGCCGTTTGCTTCTGCGAATCTAAGAAAGAACACTTTGCTGTAAAGTCAAAACACGCAGTTCGTCGATATAAACACTCCCTTTAATCTAAGAAAGAACACTTTGCTGTAAAGTCAAAACTACGACGCGTGGAAATCAAACGTCATCGTCAATCTAAGAAAGAACACTTTGCTGTAAAGTCAAAACACTTGGTTTAATAAACCTGCTTTTGTGCCGAATCTAAGAAAGAACACTTTGCTGTAAAGTCAAAACCTTGGGCGTCGAGCTCTTTGTCGATTTCTTAATCTAAGAAAGAACACTTTGCTGTAAAGTCAAAACTCGGGCGCGAGTACGACAAAATCGGGCGTAAATCTAAGAAAGAACACTTTGCTGTAAAGTCAAAACGCGGAATGGTTGCAAACTCCCCAGTGATGAAATCTAAGAAAGAACACTTTGCTGTAAAGTCAAAACTCAATGGCAAAGGCGAGCTAATCGCTTTTGAATCTAAGAAAGAACACTTTGCTGTAAAGTCAAAACGGCAGATGTACGACGGCGCGGGAATCAAGAAATCTAAGAAAGATCACTTTGCTATAAAGTCAAAACTAATAAGTCTTTCCATTATGGGAAAAAGAAAATTTAAGAAAGATCATTTTGCTGTAAAGTCAAAACTGAGCATATCTGTTTCCTTTTGGTTGATGGAATCTAAGAAAGATCACTTTGCTAAATACAATGAACGCGTTGGCGGGGCAAGTGGGGCTTGCGGGGTGCGCAACGCGTTCGTTGGGGGAGGGTTATTTTCTTCGGCGGTAGATTGCCAGTGCGAGGGCGAGTGTGCCGAAGACTGCCGCGTAGGCGGCGGGTTCGGGGACTGTCGAGAGCCAGTAGCCTTGGACTCCGTCGTAGTTGCCCTTTATCCATTTGAGGTCGTCTTTTGTATAGGTGTTGCCTTCGGTGTCGGAGAGGGAGACGCTTTCGAGTTCGTCCCAGCCCGAAATATCTTTGAAGAATATGCTATATTCTGTGAAGTTATTTATTATCAGCGTTGCGGTGTTGCTTGTGTAGGACTGGAATTCGATTGAGTTGAAGTACACCCGCGCGCCGTTGTTTACGGAGAGTGTAAGTTTCTCGTTGCTATCCTGTCGGTTGAATCTAAGCTGGTTGAATTTGTTATCAGCCGAAATTGTGAGCTTGGCGTTCATTGCGTCGCTTACGAAAATATCGGCGAGTCCGCCTTCGTAGGAGAGGGCGTTTTTTGCGGAAATTATCAATGTGCCTGTTGATTCGATAATCATTCGCGATTTTACGGCAGCCGTTTCTTTTGTAAGTTTCACGGCTGCGTTGTCGGAAATTTCGAGTGTCGAGTTGCCGGCAACTTCGATTGCGCCCGCGGCGTTGATTACGCCGTTTCCGCTCAATTTCGACGTGCCGCTCTTAAATGTGATGTATTGCGCCGAGAATGTGCCCGTGATTTTTGTTTCTCCGAGGTCTATTCCCGAGTTTTTATAATTAAAAGTACCGCCGACTATAAAATTAATTCCAAATCTGTCTGAATTTAATTTTCCGTATGCGTTGAGGGTAGAGCCTTTGTCGATGCTGATGATTGCGTTGCTTTTGAGCGTGCTTTCGCTGACGCGGTAGTCGACATTTGAATTGTTCGAAACCGAAATTGCGGGAGTTTCGTAGCCGTTCAAGCCCGCCGAGAAGGACGTTCCTGCAACGTTTGCGTTGGTTTTGAAGTTAAGTCCGTGAGCTTCGGAGTAGGATTCCGACGCCAAGGACAATGTGCCCAAATCGACGTATGCTGTCGCCGAATTGCCGGCGGAGTTTACAATGTCGAGCGAAGTGCCCTCGGCCCAAGTCATTGAGCCGTTGTTTACGAACGCCTCGAACTCACCGGAGCCGGCTTGGTTGATGTCGATTGTGGTTTTGCCGCCCGCGATATTCCAGTTTGCGGGCGTGCCGGACGTTTTCAGCGAGCCGATTGTGTTGCCGTTGCCCTTGAAGAAAGCCTCGGCGGAGGCGTCGGTCTGGTTGGGGTTGAGGACGACGTCGTGGTTTCCAGCGTCGGCTTTAATTTCGGCGGCGTCGGAGCTTGAAAGGCCGCCGTAGATGTTGGAAATATCCGCCTGTGCGGCACATGCGAAAATGCCGATTGCGGCGAGTGTTGTGTAGTATTTGCTTTTCATATAATCTTGGGCATTCGATTTTACGAATGCGCATTTGTTGTATTTTGATTATATAATCTAAAAATAACCGCGCCGAATTTTCAAGTGAATTATTGGATTTTAGAGCATAAATACTCGGCTATTTTCAAAGCCAATCTGCGCAAAATAGAAAAAGGCGCGAAAATGATTTTCCGCGCCCTGTTTTATTAAATTGTATTGTTTTTTTTACGCAGTCTCCGTTTCCTCCGCCTCGATGAAATTGTCGGCGCAGGCGATTTTAAGTGGATTGCGCGAGGCGACAGTTCCCGCAGGGATTCCGTTTGCAGGTTCGCCGATTTTCGCTCGCCAAATGACGGTCTTCTGTCCGTCGATTTCGGTGAATGCCCCGGGGAAAGGCTTGCTCACGCCGCGGATTAGGTTGAAGACTTCGCGGGCGGTTTTCGAGAAGTCGATGCGTCCGTCTTCGGGGGTGCGTTTGCCGAAATACGAGGCTTTCGACAAGTCTTGCGGGACGGTTTTCGGGTTGCCGTCGAGTAGCGATTCGAGCGAGCGGGTGAAGACGCGTAGGGCGGCGTCGGAAATGCGCGGCTGAATGTCGCCGACATATTCGTTTTCTCCGAAATCGACTTTTTCTTGGTCCACGACTGCGCCCGTGTCGAACTTTTTTTCGAGCACGTGGAGGGAGACGCCGCCGTAGGATTCGCCGTTTATAATCGCCCAGTTAAGCGGGGCGCGGCCGCGGTAGGCGGGCAGGTAGGAGCCGTGCATGTTGTACGCGCCAAGCTTTGCCTGCGAGAAAATTTCTTCGGGGATAATATTGCGGTAGTAGAGCGACAAAATCAAATCGGGCTGCATGTATTTGACTTTGCGGTACCACTTTTCCGTTTTGAGCGTTTCGGGCTTGAAGACGGGGATAAAGTTTTCCTTTGCGAGCGATTCCGGCGTTTTGAACCAGTGCGCTTCGTGCGGGTCGGTGTCGTGGGTGAAGACGCCGATTACGTTGTAGCCCTCGTCGAGCATGTATTTCAGGCAGCGGTAGCCGACGTCGCTGAACCCGAAAAACAGGATTTTCTTGTCCTTATTTTCCATCGCCGAACCCGATTGTTTCCTTGATGACGTACTTCGGGCGCGATTGCACAATCTGGTAGATTCGCCCGATGTATTCGCCGATAAGCCCGATGCCGACAATCGTCACGCTGATGAGGAAGAAGAGGATTGCAAAGAGGGTGAAAACGCCCTCCGCCTCGCCCTCGGAGAAGAGGAAAATTCTGCGGAAGAGGAGAATCACGACAAGACCGAGCGAGCCTATGCTCGACAAAAATCCGAAAATCGTGAACAGTTGCAGGGGCATGATTGTAAAGCCCGTGATGAGGTCGAAATTCAGCCTGATGAGCTTGTACATGCTGTATTTTGATTCTCCCGCCTCGCGCGCGGCGTGCTCGACCTCTATTTCCGCGGGCTTCGAAGAGAACGTGTACGCGAGCGCGGGAATGAACAGCGAGCGTTCGTTTGTTTTGAGAATCGCCTCGACCACGTTGCGTCTGTACGCGCGGAGCATGCAGCCTTGGTCTTTCATTCTGATGTTCGTCATTTTGTCCCGCGCGAAGTTCACGATTTTCGAGCAGTAGCGTCGCAGGGCGGTGTCCTCGCGCTGTTTGCGGTAGCCGCCGACGCTGTCGCAACCCTCGTCGATTTTCGCGAGCAGTTTGCCGATTTCTTCCGGCGGATTTTGGAGGTCGGCGTCGAGCGTTACGATAACGTCGCCCTGCGCTCGTTCGAACGCGGCGATGATTGCCGTGTGCTGTCCGTAGTTGCCGTTAAAGTCTATGAGTTTGACGGTTTCGGGGCGCTGCATGCAAAAGCCCCTGAGCATTTCGCCCGACCTGTCCTTGCTGCCGTCGTTTACAAAAATTACTTCCCACGACCTGCCGAGCGCGTCCATCGCCTTGCAGAGTCTGGTAAAGAGGTGGTCGAGGTTTCCCTCTTCGTTGTATACGGGGATTACGACTGATACGTCCATGATATTTTTGTTTGTTTTAGGGGGGGTAAATTAGGAGGGGGGATTAGAAGCCGAATCTGGGTAGGTTGCGCATTTGGAGCTTCGGGCCGGTCATCGTGTTTTCTTCGAGGCAGCCCTTGAACGCTACGCACGACAGCACGATTGCGCGTTTCATTAGAATCGCCCCCGGTTGGAGAACCGAGTTGCAGCCCGCTTCGGCGTGTTCGGCGACCATTGCGCCGAGCTTGCGCATGTTCGAGTCTATCCTGCCTTCGGGGAGCGAAAGAATCACGTTCTTGCGGTCGAGCCTGAGGTTTGCGCAGATTACGCCCGCGCCGAGGTGTGCGCGCGTTCCCAGAACGGAGTCTCCCACGTAATTATAGTGGGGGGTTTCGACCTTGTCCATGAGCATGCTGTTTTTGTATTCGCACGAATTTCCCATTACGCAGCCCTCGCCGACAATCACGTTTCCGCGGACGAAGCAGCCTATGCGGATTTCCGTATTTGCGCCAATCCACGCGGGGCCTTTGATATGCGCGTAGGGGGGCAAGGAGACGGTCGGGTGGATATACACGTCGCCTTCGATACACACACCCGCGGGAATGTCTTTTTTTGATTCGAGCGAGGAGAAGTCCACGCTTGCGAGTGCGTTTTTGATATTTTTTACCCATTCCCACGGAGCCATGTCGGGCGTGAAGAATCCGGAAAATCTTTCGAGGGATTTGGGCAGGTCGAAGAGGTCGCTTGCTTTCATTTTATGGGGGTCGAGATTACTCCAAACCGATTTTATTACAATTAAATTTTTCGGTTTTTAAGCACAAAAAAAGCGCGGCGTGCAAAACGCCGCGCTTCGGTTTCAAATATTAGTCCGCCTCGGCGAACGAAACCTGCTTTACGCCCGATTTCGCGCAGGCGTTGAGCACTGCGATTGCCGCTTGGTGCGGAGCGTCGGCGTCGGGGTAAATTGTGACGATCGTCGAGATTCCGCTTTTGTCCGCGCTTGTGCGCAGTCTGCGGAGGGTGGAGGCAAGTTCGTTGAGTTCGATTTCGCCGGCGTGGTCGATTGGCGAGCCGTTGAGGAATATGCTTCCGTCGGGCGCGATTTCGACAATCTGCTCGCTGGGGAGGGCGACGTTCTTTTCCTGCGGCGCGGATTCGGCGGGGAGCGAGAAAAGCAGGTCGGCTTCCTGTTGAATCGGCAGGTACATGAAGTAAATCAGAAGAAGGAATACGACGTCAATCATCGAGGTCAAGTCGAACGAGTCTTCCGATTGCAAAATATCCGAATTTTTCGCCATGGCTTAGTCCTTCAAAGTTCCGAATAGAATGTTGTAGACGCCCGCTTCCGCGCAGGTTTTCATCAAGTCGTTGACGTACCTGAACGGCGTGTGCGCGTCGGCGCGGATATACGCGCCCTTGAACCCTTCGCGTTGGTTGCGCGCCATGAGTGTCTCTTTGATGGTGGGCAGGTCGGACGCGAACGCTCCGAGGAAGAATGTTCCGTTTTCCGAAACCGACAGGAATTGCCTGTCGCCGACGTCTTCGGGAACTTTCGCTTCCGGGGCAATCGGCATGGCAACCTGCACCAACTCCGCAGAAGCGTAGCTGGTTACGGTCATGAAGAAAGTGATGAGAAGGAACACGACGTCAATCATGGGCGTCATTTCGAACTTCCCGTCATCTTCCGATGGTTTCCAAACTTTCATAAAAAGTTTTTCCGAACGGCTTTACTTGTTTTCTTCGGGCGTTTCGGGAGCTTGTTCGACGGGTGCCTCCGCAGCGTCTGCCACGATTTCTTCGATGTCTTGCGGGCCGTACTTGATGGAGAGCTTCATCGTGTAGATGATGTCGCCGATGATGCGCGATGAGCTGGAAATAATCGCGCCGTATTTGTTCTTGAACATGAAGAAGAAGAACATTGAGGGGATACCTACAATCATGCCCGTTGCAGTTGTGATGAGGGCTTCGGCGATGTTGTCGGCAAGTTTCGACGCGCTGCCCGCGCCTTCCGCGGCGATTGTGTTGAACGCCTTGACCATACCGGAAACCGTACCGTACAGACCAAGCATAGGAGCAAGCGACGCCGTAACCGAAAGGTAGTTAATCAAAACATAGGGCGATGCGAATTCTTCCACCGAAGCTTCTTCCATTGCCGACTCTACAGACGAAACGTCGATTTCGCGTTCGTCCGCGCGGGAAAGACCGCAACCGATGATGTTTGTAATCGGCGAGGGGTGTTTTTCGCAATAGTCGATAGCGTCGCTGATTTTGAGCTGGTTTACAAGCTTTTCCACTTCCTTTACGCCGTCGGGATTGAGGAACTTCTTTTTGCGGAGCGCGATTGCATTGTAAACGATAAGCGTTGTCGCAAAAATGCCGAAGAAGCCGAGCGGATACATTGTCCAACCGCCGGCGCGCCATATGTCGGCGAAGGATTTTTCCACGACTTGGGGCGCGTCGGGCTTTTTGGGGGCGTCCGCCGCGGGGGCGTCTGCCTGCGCGAACGAAACTCCCGCTCCGGCGAGCAGAAGGACTGCGATTGACATTATCGAGAGTGCTTTTCTTTTCATTTAGTTATAATGTTAGGGTGTTGTTTTTTGTAAAAAAAATTTATGCGTTGCGTTGGGTATACAGCGCGTTTTCGGGATTGAATATTGTCCGCATTCAACGCGCTTTTCAAGCATATTATGATTTTTTTTTAGGGCGGTTTTTATCGGGATTGCGCTTTGTGGAATTCGGCGAATTCGGCGATTTTCTTGCAGAGCTGGCTCAGCCCGTTGCGGCGGTTGGGCGTCAGGTGCGCGGTGATGCCAAGTTCTTCGAGGAACGACGGGTCGAATTGCAGCACCTCTTCGGGGGTAAGTCCGTCGTACATTGAGCACACAAGCGACGCTATTCCGCGCGTAATCACGGAGTCTGCGTCCGACTTGAAATGGCATTTGCCGTCCGAGAAAGTCGGCACGAGCCACAGGCTCGACACGCAGCCCTTCACGAGAAATTCGGCGATTTTCAGCTCCTTGTCGAGCGGCGTTGCCGACTTGTTTTTCAGCACGATGTATTCGAACAATTCCTGCGGCGTTCCGAAATATCCGTATTCTTCGCGCACGGCGTTTTTTCTGTCGTCTATGATACCCATTTTATATTCCCAAAATTCTTATTCCGTTTTCCTCGGCGAGTTTCTTTACTTTGTCCTTTTCGAGCACTATGACTTTGTCTGCCTCGACGACCACGTTTTTTATGTCCGCCGCCGCGAGTTTGCGCATTGTGCGTTCGCCGATTACGGGCACGTCGAAGCGGTAGTCCTGATTCGGTTTTACGGTTTTTGCGAAAATGCAGTCTTTTGCCCCGAATGTCGCGGCGCGTTCGAGCATTGCGTCGGTGCCCTCGAAAGCTTCGATGGCAAGCACCGTTCCGCGCGAGACCACGCAGCCCTGTCCGATGTCGAGTCTTGCGCATTCGCGGGCGATGTGCATTGCGTGTTCGATGTGTTCGGGCAGAATGTTTTTCATGTTCGCCCCGCAGAAAAAGCCTTTCGGCGCGAGGGAGTCGTCGAGGAACGAGCGTGCGTCGAGCATGTATACGCCGATTTTTTGCAGTTGGTCGGCGATAGCCCCGAAGATGGTTTCGGCGTTTTTGCGTTTGAGGGTTGCGAGCACGAGAATTGCTTTGAGGTCGGGCTTCATGCCCTTAAAGAGCTTTTTGGGCGTGATTTGCCCAGCCATTATTGCGTATCGCGCCCCGACTTTTTTGAGGTTTTTCAGCAGATGTCCGAGCTGTCCGACGTTTGCGCACGCGCGTTGCGAGTCGTCGAACCTCTCCCACAGTTCGGGGGCGGTTTCGCCCTCGAACGCCATGAGCGCGTTGGGGATTCCCGCCGCGTCGAGCCTGTCTTTCAGGAGCGACGGGTATGCGCCCTTGCCGGCGAGGATTGCGATTTTCGCGGATTTGTCGAAGTCTGTTGGCAGGAATTTTGAAATCATGCTAGTCGAAATTTTGACCGTAGCCGAAGAACGATTTTTTCACGGAGCGTTCAGCCGAAATTTTTTCTCCGCATTTAAACAGCGTTGTATCTGCGGCGGATTTGCATTGGGCGATTTTCTTTTTTGCGGCTTCGAGTTCCGAGACCCGCGCGTAGTCTATCGTTATTTTTCCGCCGCATACAACCGCGCGTTGTCCCGTTTTTACGATGTCGGTTTTGCCATTTTTTGTTTTTACGAACAGTGCGCCTTCGACGGGCAGAACTTCGGTTTTTCCGCCGTTGGTCGATACCGAAAATCCGCGGCTTTCGGCTTCGAGTTCGGCTTCGGGCGTCTTTATTTTCAGCGAGCTTGTCGGGCGAAGTTGGGGCGCGCGGACGTGCAACGCGCCTTTTTTTAGCGTCATTTCGCATGCCGACGTTGTTGATTCGGAGTCGTTGGAGAGGTCGTCTTTAAACGGCGCAACCTGCTCGAATTTTCCGATTTCAAGCTCGGAATCTTCGGCGAGCAAAAACGCCGTTTTGTTCGAGAGCACGGCGAACACGCCTTTGCCTCCCGAAATTTTTGCGTCTTTCGCCTCGCCCGACATTCCCGCAACCGCCGCCGTTTTCGCTCCGCCGAATCCGATTTCGGACGCGCCCCGCGCCGTGTGGACATACAGCAGTCCTCCCGCGGCGTGCAGGTTCGCCGCCGCAAACGCCAGCGCAAGCGCGATTCCGGTTCGTTTCATTATTTTACGACGATGTTGATTATCTTGGCGGGCACGCAGATTTCCTTGACGATTGTCTTGCCGTCGATGAATGCGAGCACGTTGGGCAGGGCTTTCGCCGCCGCGAGCATTTCGTCTTTCGACGCGGTTTTTGCAATCGAGAGTTCGCCGCGCAGTTTGCCGTTGACCTGTACGCCCATTTTCACGGTGTCGCCGCCGATTTTCGATTCGTCGGGCTTCGGCCACGCCGCCTTTGCGACGGTCGAAGAATTGCCGAGGCGTTCCCAGAGTTCCTCCGCGATGTGCGGGGCGAAGGGCGCGAGCAGTTTGACGAATTTTTCCGCGCTTTCCTTCGAGACTTTTTCGGTCTTCTGGAAAGTCGAGAGGAAAATCATCATCTGCGAAATCGCCGTGTTGAAGCGCAGTGTTTCGATGTCGGCGGAGACTTTTTTGATTGTCTCGTTGAGGGATTTCAGCAGGGCGGGGTCGTCCTGCGCGCCGTCGGCGATTTTTTCGGCTATGCCGCCGTCCTTGCCGACGAACTCGCGCCAAATCTTTTTGAGGAAGCGCGACACGCCCTCGATTCCGTTTGTATTCCACGGTTTTTGGTCTTCGAGCGGTCCGAGGAACATTTCGTAGAGTCTCAGCGAGTCCGCGCCGTACTGTTTGATGATGTCGTCGGGGTTGACGACATTGCCGCGGCTTTTGCTCATCTTGAAGCTGCGGGCGTCTACGGTAATCGACTTGTCGGCTTTGAGCACGTACGCCGCGCCGACTTTTTCGACGTCGCTTTCGGCGAGTTTCACTGCCTCGACTCCGTTTTCAGAAGCTTGGCTTGCGGGCACCCACTTGCCGTCCTTTTTATAGCCTGTGTATTCGAGCTGTCCGAGGATTATCCCTTGGTGGAACAGTTTTTTGAAAGGTTCGTCGCCCTTGACCACGCCGCAGTCGAAGAGCACTTTGTGCCAGAAGCGGGCGTAGAGCAGGTGGAGCACCGCGTGTTCCGCGCCGCCGATGTAGAAATCGGGGTACTGCCAGTAGCGTTCGGCTTCTTCGCCAATCGGGGCGGAGTCGTTGTGGGGGTCGCAGTAGCGCAGGTAGTACCAGCACGAGCCAGCCCACTGGGGCATTGTATTTGTTTCGCGGCGGGCGTCGAACCAGTTTTCGCCCGATGCTTCCGGCGCGTTTTTGACTTCGCCCGTTTCGACGTTCACCTTGACGTTCAGCCATTCCGTCGCGTGCGCGAGCGGGCTTTCGCCCGTGCCCGACGGCTTGTAGTTTTCGACCTGCGGCAATGTGAGCGGCAGCTGGTTTTCGGGAAGCGGAAGCGCGTAGCGCGTTTCGCCGGAGTCGTCCTTGAAAGACACGGGTTCGGGCGGCAGTTTGCCCTCCCAGACTTTGCTTTTCGACGCGGCGTCGTAGGCGTCTTTCGATACCCAGAGAATCGGGAACGGCTCGCCCCAGTAGCGTTGGCGCGAGAACAGCCAGTCGCGCAGTTTGTAGTTTACGGATTTTTTGCCGAGCTTTTTCTCTTCGAGCATTCCGATAATCGCGCGTTTTACCTCCGCCGAATCCATGCCCGTAAATTCGCCCGAATTTACCATTTTGCCTACGTCGGTGAAGGGCAGGGGAACGTCGTTGCCGTCGGCGTCCTTCTTTTCAATCACGCGGATAATGGGCAGGTCGAACTGTTTTGCGAAGTCGAAGTCGCGGTCGTCGTGCGCGGGAACCGCCATGATTGCGCCCGTGCCGTAGCTCATCAGAACGTAGTCGGCAACCCAAATCGGAATGAGTTTTCCGTTGACGGGGTTGATTGCGTGTGCGCCCGTCGCCACGCCCGTCTTTTCCTTTGCGAGGTCTGTTCTGTCGAGGTCGCTCTTTGAGGCTATCGCCTTGCGGTAGGCTTCCACCGCCGCCTTTTGGTCGGGCGAAACAAGCTTATCCACGAGCGGGTGTTCGGGGGCTACGACCATGTAGGTTGCGCCGTAGAGCGTGTCGGGGCGCGTCGTGAACACGCGCAGTTTTTGACCCTTTGCGTAGGAGTCGGCTATTTCGAAATCCACTTCCGCGCCCTCGGAGCGTCCAATCCAGTTGCGTTGCAGGCGTTTTGTGGAGTCGGGCCAGTCGAGCTTGTCGAGCCCCTTGATGAGTTTGTCGGCGTATGCCGTGATTTTCAGCACCCACTGGCGGAGCTTCCTACGCTCCACGGGGAATTTGCCCACTTCGCTCTTGCCGTCTATGACTTCCTCGTTTGCGAGCACCGTTCCGAGTTGCGGACACCACCACACGGGTTTTTCGTCCACATACGCAAGCCCCATTTTGAAGAGTTGCAGGAAAATCCACTGCGTCCATTTGAAGTACGACGGGTCTGTCGTGTTGATTTCCCTCTGCCAGTCTATTGCGAAGCCTATCGACTTTATCTGTTTGCGGAAGTTGTCGATATTTGCGGCGGTTGTAATCGAGGGGTGTGTGCCCGTTTTTACCGCGTACTGTTCGGCGGGAAGTCCGAAAGCGTCCCAGCCCATCGGGTGCAGGACGTTGAAGCCGTTTGCCCATTTATAGCGCGCCAAGATGTCCGACGCCGTGTAGCCTTCGGGGTGTCCGATGTGCAGACCCGCGCCCGACGGGTAGGGGAACATGTCCAAAATGTAGTATTTGGGAGCGGCGGCCGCGGTTTCGGCGTGGAATGTTTTTTCGTCGTCCCATTTCTTTTGCCAGTATTTTTCTATTTCGGAAAAATTGTATTCTGCGTTCTTGGTAGCCATAAAAAATTTAATGCGTTAAAGTGCGGTATGATTGCATTTTTTATGTTTTCGTCAAGGCAATATAAAATTTGCCTATAAACAAAAAAACTCTAAAAAAGTACAAATTTTTTCATTGACATTATTATACTTATATCCTTCTATATGACTTTGGAGGTAGGAACATGTTCAGGGAGGGTCTAACAAATTGTTTTTTAAGGGGAAGCGGAAAACGCTGTCGCCCGAAGCTCGGGCGCGTGTTGTTCGGCGGCTCCGACTGTTTTAATAAGGAGGGCGGGCGGAGTTTTTGCAAGCTCGGCGAATCGTTCTCCATGGGCTTGCGGCGGTCGTTGTCCGCAATGTCCCGTCGGCTTGCGGGCTGTTTTTCGGGTGAATCAAAAATGATGGGCGTTTGTCTGTCCTCGGGTTTGCGTTTGTTTGTTGCGTCGGTGTTTGCCGTATGCTCGGTTTCGGTTTTATGTACGGAGTCTTTTGCCGCGCCCGACAAGGTGGCGAGCAAAACCGCCGCCGCGAAAGCCGCTCCCGCGGGTGCTGTCGGCGCGAAGAAGAATGCCGCCCCAAAGCCAGCCGCTCCGCAAAAGAAGGCTCCGCCGAAACCGACGAAGCCGTTGGAGCTTACCGCCCCCGCCATGGCGGGCGTCAAGGACGTCGTCTCGCCTGACTCGAAAGCGATAAAAACTCCCGACAAGGGGAAGTCCATAGCTTCCGCGAAGTCGTTTTCAGAGCAGCTCAAAGAGCTTGAAAAGGGCAAGAACCAGTCGAAAAAGAAAAAGCCCGTCAGAATGCGCAAGCAGGTTATCGACGGCAAGGTCTGCGTTTGGGGGCGCACTGCCGAGGACGCCGAAATGTACGCGTCGGAGGCTATCCGCAAATTCGTCGGCCGCAAGGCGAATTTCAGGGTCAAGGATTCGGTTTTCGTTTCCGACTCTCCCAAATTCATCTGCATGGTGCGCTTCAACTATTCCGACGAAATGCCCGAAACGTGGTTTCTCGAAACAGAAATGGTAACGGGCTTCGGGAAGTCGAAGGAACGCGCCTATGCCGACGCCATTTGCAAGGCGACAACCCGCGTCAAAAACGTGCAGAGGCTCGCCGACTGGAAGAGCACAAACAGCAGCACGAAAAACGCGACGGAGATGGGAATGATTCCCTATGACTATCTTTTCGCCACAATCGGCAAAGAGACGTATTGCAAAATATTTTTCAGATATCTGATGCCGCGTTGATTTTGTAGGCGCAACCCCCTGCGCCGGCGGATTCGCCCTTGCTGCGAATCCGCTTTTTGTTTTTTTGGTGCGGATTGTTTGGCTTATGTGGGTTGTATTCACAATGTTGCAAAAATATATTTGTTCATAACTATTAGTACGCTTGGCGTTAAAATATAATGAGGTGAGTTGAATTCAATTGAATATCATATTGTTAAAATCGAAGAATTTTGACTTTTTAGCTAAAAACGGCGAAAAAAAGTTGACATTATGTAAAACGCGTTGATTATACGGTTTAGTTATAGAGAATATAGTGTATATTTCTAAATCAACCGAAGTTCCGTCCGATAAAAATGAAACGTCGGATAGCGGGCGGAGGAAGACAAGGGAATTAACAATTATAATATCAAACAAACCCAAAAGGAAAATAACAATGGCACGCAAAAAAGGTTCTGGTAAAATGGTTGGAATGACTCAAATTTCGATCAGCCTCCCCGAAAGCCTCGTCCAGCAGATTGACGAGCTTGCAAAAATGGACAACCGCAACCGTTCGAACTTCATCGCGAACACGTTGCAGAACTTGGCAAGAGAGCAGCTCACGGTTGCAGAAGCCAAGAAAAAGATTAAGTAATTTAATCGTTTTTTTCATTTTTGGACGCTTGGACGCCGACTTCGTGTCGGCGTCTTTTTTGTCCGCGCTACCCGCGCTCCGCCTTTGAGGGGCGATTGGGCTTAAAAAAAGAGCTTTTTTTCTTGCAAGTCGGAAAGAGTGTGAATTTAATGCTTAATTTCCAAAAATCGAAAGTATCAGTATGAATAATTTTATATCCTTTTTCGCACAGGCGGCTGCTCCCGCCGAAAACGCGCAGCAGGGCGGCGGTTCGTCCATGCTCATTTTCGTGGTTCTCATGTTCGCGGCAATGTACTTTTTGATGATTGCCCCCCAGCGCAAACGCCAGAAGGCGCACGCTAAAATGCTTTCGGAACTCAAAACGGGAGACCGCATTCTCACAATCGGCGGCATGATTGGCACAATCGCAAACGTCAAGGAAAAGACGTTCATTGTCCGTTTGGGCGACAACAACAAAGTGGAATTCATCAAATCGGCAATCCAGAGCAAGGCGGATTCGCCCGACGAAGTTCCCGAAGAGCGCAAAAACTAAATTTTCAACTCGACGCGTCCACCCGTAGGCGGGCGCGTTTTGCATATTTATAATATACAACTATACAGGAAAGATACGAATATGTCGGGAAACACCTCGAACAGCGGAATAGTATGGAAACTCGTCATTACGGCACTCGTGGTAATATGGGCGGTATCGTCCATGTTCCCGTTCGGCGACACTCCGTTCGAAGACTACATTAAAACCCGCGCGACGGCAAATCAGTCCGAATTTGCGCAGGTTCTCGAAGAGGCGGGCAAGCGCGTCGACGCAAACAATTACAGGACGGACAAGTCGAAGTCGCCCACTTTGTACATTGCTCTGCGCGACTATGCCGAGGCAAAAGAGCTTGACCTCTCCAAATATTTCTCCGACATCAACGTTTCGGACATTAAAATCCTCAAAAAGAAAAACGACATTCTTTTGAAGGAACTCTACCGCCAGAGCAAGGGCGCGCTCAAAAAGGGTCTCGACTTGCAGGGCGGCGTGTCGTTCACGCTCGAAATCGACGACACCAACCTCAATTCCGACGAACTCACACGCAAGGGACAGCTCGACGACGTTTTGACGGTCATGAACAACCGTATCAACGGCTTGGGCATTACCGAACCCACAATCCGCGTCGTCGGCGGCAAGGCAATCGAAGTCCAGATGCCGGGCGTTTCGCTCAAAGACAACCCCGAAGCAATCGAAGAACTTTCGCGCCCCGCAAAGCTCGAATTCAGACTCGTCCACCGCAACCTGCGCCCGTCCTCGGCGAAGCCGCTTCCCTCGGAAATTCCCGCGGGCTACGAAGTGCTGATTATGGAAACCGAACGCCTCGGCAAAGTCGTCGAAGAACCCATGTTCGTACGCCGCCGCGCGGAGGCAAAGGGCGACATCATCAAACGCGCGTATCCCGCAATGGAAGACGCAAACCGTTTCAGCGTTGCAATGGAATTTACGCCGTCGGGAGCAAAAGTTTTCGAAAGAATCACGACAGAAATTCTTGAAGGCGACCGCAACACGGGCACAAAACAGTCGCTGGCAATCGTTCTCGACGGCCGTCTGATGAGCGCGCCGCACATTCAGAGCGTCATCAGCGACAGAGGCTCAATCACGGGCAACTTCACGCGCCGCGAGGCAATCGAACTTGCCAACGCGCTCAACAACCCGCTGGCGGTCGGCTTGAAGCGCACGTCGCTCAACGAAGTAGGGCCTTCGCTCGCGTCGGAGGCTCGCGACAGCTCGTTCTTGGCGGCGGGAATCGGCACGGCGTTCATCATAGCGTTCATGATTTTCGTATACTACGGAATGGGCGTTATCGCGGTGGTTTCGGTGTTCATCAACATTCTGATTCTGGTGGGCGTGCTTGCAAGCTTTGGCGCGACAATGACGCTGCCGGGCATCGCGGCGTTGGTGCTTACGGTCGGCATGGCGGTAGACTCCAACATTCTCGTGTTCGAGCGTATGCGCGAAGAGGCGAAGCTCGGCAAGAGCCTTTGGACGTGCCTGCAACTGGGCTACGAAAAGGCGTTTTCGACAATCGTCGACGCAAACATCACGACCCTGATTTCGGCGATAATCCTTTGGAAATTCGGCACGGGCCCCGTCAAGGGCTTCGGCGTGACACTGGCAATCGGTATTTTCACGACCCTGTTTGCGGTGCTCGTTTTCAGCCGCGCAATGCTCGAACTCTCCGTAAAATACGGGGTAATCCGCAACGCGCTCATGCGCTCGCTGATTTCAAACGACCTCAAATTCAAGTTCCTCGACCACGCCAAGACTTCGTTTATAGTGTCGTGGGTGATAGTGTTCATCGGCGTCGCGACGGTAATTTCGCGCGGCGACAAGTCGCTGAGCATCGACTTTACGGGCGGCGACATCGTAACAATGTCGTTCAACGAAGCGCACAAAATACCGATTGGCGAAATCACGAAACTCAGCGAATCGACAAGCGACACGGGTATCGGAGAAATTCAGGCGGCGTACCAGACCGACCTTTCGTCGAAGGCGGAACGCCTCGTCTTGCAGGTCGAAAGCGAAAAGGGTCAGCGCGTGTTCGACATGCTCTCGCATAAATTCCCGCAAGCGGACTTGAAGCTCGTTTCCCAGCAAAGCGTGGGCGCTACAGTAAGCAGCGAAATCACGCGCGACGCATTCATCGCGGTTGCCCTTTCGCTCTTGGCGATGCTCGTGTACATAGCGGTAAGATTCGAATTCAGCTACGGTATCGGCGCGCTGGTAGCAACCGCGCACGACGTAGTCATGACAATCGGCTTGTACGTCATCTTCGGTCTGCTCGGCGTGGGTTCGGGACAGTTTTCAGCACCGATGGTCGCGGCAATCCTGATGGTCATGGGCTATTCAATCAACGACAAAATCGTTATTTTCGACCGTATCCGCGAAGAGCTTGTCCTGAAACCGACAATGACTTTGCGCGACATCATCAACTTCTCAATCAACCGCACGCTGTCGAGAACATTGCTTACAAGCGCGACAACATTCGGCGTTTCGGTCGCGCTGTTCGTGTTCTCCACGGGCATTATAGTTGACTTCTCGCTGGTGTTCATGCTGGGCGTTGCGGTCGGCACGTTCTCGTCGATATTTATCGCAAGTCCCGTGTTCTATTGGTGGAACAAGGGAAGCCGCGCGCGCGTCGACAAGGAGCGCGACGACAACAACGCAAAGCCCAAGGAATGGGAAGCGTAGTCCGAACGGCTCGAAAATCGCATAAAAGCGAATCCGCAAAGGGTTCGCTTTTTTGTTTTTGTGCGCCGCCGAACCCCCCGCAACGGCAGAAAATCCGAGAGACTTCTTCGTTATCGGCGGACTTCCCAGCGGCTTTTCCCTGCGGAATGCTTTTTCGCCCGTTTGGCTGTTTTTTTAAGCCGCGCCGTCGGTTGATTTTTTGCCGATTTTTCGGCGGAGCGGCGCATTGCGGAAGCTTCGCGCGTGCGTCGCAAAAAATTTCGCGCGCAAAATTGAGCGCGCCGCAAAAATTTTATGGATTTTAAATCGGCGCGTGTATATTTTAGAAAACAATGAAATGGAACGAAGTTAATTTCGACAGAAAGCTGGCGGAAGATTTAGGCGCGTATCTGGGCGTTAGCCCGATTCTCGGCGCACTCATTCTGCAACGCGGGTACAGCGACTTACTGCGGGCAAAAATGTTCATGCGCCCGAAACTTGCCGACTTGGACGACCCGTTCAGGGTCAAGAACCTGCGCCGAGTGGTTCTCAGAATAATAGAGGCGATAGAGAAAAAGGAAAGCATTCTGGTTTTCGGCGACTACGACGTAGACGGCATAACAAGCACAACGCTTCTTGTCGGCATTTTGCGCCACTTCGGGCTGTCGCCGTCGTACTTCGTTCCGCGCCGAATGGAGGAGGGCTACGGGCTCAGCGAGGCGGCGTTGGAACGCGCGCTTTCGAACGGCAAGCCGTCGCTTCTGATTGCGCTCGACTGCGGCACAAACGCGGTCGAAGCAATCAAATACATTCGCGACAAGGGCATAGATTTGATTGTCGTAGACCACCACCAGGCGAAGGACGTTTCCGTAGACGACCACATTCTCATAAACCCGCACGTGCACAATATCGGCGCGACACCATGGAGCCAGCTGTGCACCGTGGGGCTTGTCTTCAAGCTCGCGCACGGACTGATAAAGGAAATGCGCCAGCGCAACGACCGCCGCTCGTGGGAAATCAACCTGAAAGACTACCTCGATTTGGTCGCGCTCGGAACCGTCGCCGACCTCGTTCCGCTCGTGGACGAAAACCGCATAATGTCGCGCTACGGAATCAAGCGCCTGAAATCGACGCGCCGCACGGGCATTCAGGCTCTTATTCAGGCAAGCGGAATCGCCCTCGGCGAAGACATCACGCCGATTGACATCTCGTTCAAGCTCGGCCCGCGAATCAACGCGAGCGGACGCTTGGCTGACGCGTCCCTGCCGCTCGAAATGCTTTTGGGCGACGACTTCACAACATGCTACCGCGCCGCGTGCGAACTCAACGACATCAACAAGGAGCGTCAGGAAATTGAGCGCGGCGTCTTGGAGGACGCAATGAAACAGGTCGAAGGCAGGCAGCTCGACAAATATCCGTGCATCGTAGTCTACGACCCAAGCTGGCACCCCGGGGTTGTCGGAATCATCGCGGGCAAACTCAGCCGCGAATTCCACAAGCCCGTAATCGTTTTCGGCGAAGTGGACGAGGGCTTCACGAAGGGGTCGGGCAGAAGCATTGCGGGAATCGACTTGGTCGAATGCCTTGCGCCGTGCGGCGACATTCTCGGCAGCTGGGGCGGGCACCCCATGGCGGTCGGCGTTTCGGTCAAGGAGGGCTGTGTTGATATTTTTAGGGAAAAACTATCCGAAACTATCATCAAAAAATACGGCGAAGACATCGACTTCTCGCCGAGCGTCAACATCAACCTTACCCTCGATTCCTCCGACGTCGGCATAGAACTTCTCGACGAGCTTGAACTTCTGCACCCCTACGGCGAGGGCAACCGCGAGCCGACTTTCGCGTTGAAGAAAATCGTGTTGACGAAGCCCGTGGAAGTCTTCGGGGCGGCGCAAAACTACCGCTTCCAAATTCCGCTCGGCGACGGCGGCTGGATTAGCGCGGTGGCGTGGAAGGGCGGCGGCAAGCTTCCGCCCGTCGGCAAGCCGATTGACTTGGCGGTAAAACTCGGCTGGAACAGGTGGAACAAGCGCAAAACCCCGCAGGCTACCCTGATTGACTGGCGCGAGTCGCAGTAGACCACGCCGAATTTTCCTGTGCGCATCGCGCTTTTGCGGTGCGCGTTTTTTTCGCCCCGACTCCGCGCATGCGGCGGAAATTCCGCCCGCGCCGAAAATCCGCGCGGGGAGTTTATCCGAAAAGCACAAGCGCAACCGCGCCCAAAATCATGAGCGAGCCAACCGCTCGCCGCGCAGCCGTTCCCTGAGTCAGCGTCTCCAAGCCAGACACGTATTTGCCGATTGCGAACACGAATACGACCGACATTATTCCGCGCGTGTTGTAGAGAATGTTGCAAAGCGGCGCGCTTACCCTGCCCGCGAGCGCAAAGAACATAAACAGCGATTCCGCAACCATCAAAGCCGCCGCCGCGCCGCCGAGCGCGAGGTTTTTCCGCCCCGCGCTCCGGATTTCACGCCAGCATCGCCCGAAGTAGGGCAGGGTGGAGAGAATCAACACAAAATTGCAGAGGCAAAGCAGGGAGAGCGGCGAGAAATTGGGCGAAAATTTTTGAATGAAAACGTCGCACGCCGCGTAGGACGTGCACGCCCAGAGCGCAAGCGCAAAGGTTATCCACTCTTTTTTTGACGAAATTCGGCGTTTCGAGTAGCCCATAATAAATACCGCCGCGCAACAAATAATGCCTGCAGCAATCATTGTATGGGGAAGCTCCATGCCGATTATTATCCGCGAAAACAGCAGAACCGCGAGGATTTTCAGCCCCATAATCGGCGTCATAAGGCTGACTTCGCCCTTGTGGGCGCAGAGGAACGTGGCGAAATTTCCCATCGCAAAAAACACGCCCACAAGCAGGGGCTGCCACACGAGCGCAAAGTCTTTCACGCCGCCTTCGGTAAAAAGCGACGGCATGAAAAGAATCCACAGCGAGACGTTGTTGAAAACGAGAATGGAAGTCGGCGAAAGTTTTTCGTCGCTCGTGGCGAGTTTTACGAGAATCACGCTGAGGCTGTAAAGCGCGGCGGCGATTACCGGAAATGAAATTTCGTAATTCATAAAAAGGCGCGATTGTAGCGCGGCGGCGTCGCATTGAAAGAAAATTTTTTGCGTCGGACAGCGGGACGCATTCGGGCGGAGTTTGGTGCTGCGGCGGAGGGGCGTCTTCACCGTGTTTACGACCGAACCCGCCATGCGGTTTTACGGCGTGCTTGCCGCAAAGTTTCGCGCGTTTCGAACCGGCAAAAAACTCCGCATGTCGAACAACCGTTCGCGGCGGAGTTTTGCGTTTTGCGCGTCGCTTGCCGCCGCGCTATTTGGGCTCGATTTCGATTGTGAGGTAGTCGAACTTCGGCAGGTATTTTGAGGTGACCACCTGAAATTTTTCGCATTCGAAATCGGTGGACGGCCTGTACGTGTGCCCCGCGAATACGCCGAGCAGGTTAGGCGCGGCGAACGCGGCGTCCCTGAATTCGAAAGTTTCGGGAGTTTCGCGTTCGGGGCGTTTGTGGCGTCTTTCCACGCGGAACGAGCGGTCGGTCGCGGCGCAGAAATTCGGGTTGCCGCACGAGAATCCGAGGCTGCCGCCCCGAACGTAAAGCGGAATGTGGGCGCAGAGAATTGTCGGCATTCCCCGCGCAAGCTCGCTTTTGAAAAACGAAAGCTGCTCTTTCGAAATTTCGTTTGCGGAGTTGTCTATAAGCACGAAGTTCACGCCGCCCGCCTGCACCGAGTATCCGTCGGGATTTTCTCCCGCGTAGAGCGGCGCGAGCTTTTTAATCCACCTGCGGCGGAGTTCGGGCTGGGGAATGTCGGGGCCGCTGCCCTCGAAATGCCAGTCGTGGTTGCCCGCGATGTAGCGGTACGGAATTTCGGAATTCGCCATGCATTCGGCGAGCTTTTTGACGTTGCATTCCGACGGAAAGTTGATGATGTCGCCGCCGAGAATCGCGAGTTCGCAGCCGCTCTTTTTCGCGCTTTTAAGCGACATCGAGAGAGCCTCCATTTTCGGCTCGCTTGCGAACGCCCTGTGCATGCGGTAGGCGTAGTCGAGGTACGGCTCGACAAGCCCGTCGGAGTACGAGATGTGGGTGTCGGCAACGAACATGACTTTCGTCTTTTTCGCGCCATCGACGTAGAGCGTTATGTTGTTGCCCGACTGCCTGAACGTGCACGCGCAGGGCTTTTTTGCCTCCGTTTGCGCCGCCGCCTTTCCCCCGAAAAACGCCGCGGCAAGGGTCGTCGCGGTTTTTGCAAGAGTCCTTCTTTTCATCGGAAAAATATTTTTTTTCCCGCGCCTTGAAATTCGTCAACGATAAAACGATTTATCTTGCGGCGGGAGGCGTTTTGCGGATAGATTTTAGGGCATGTCGGAATTGATTGATTTGAACGCCGAAGCCGCCGAAAAACGCCGCGCAATGCTTGTGGGCATACGCCGCCCAGACGTTTCGGCGTCGGAGACGGAAGGGCTGCTCGACGAGCTTGCCGAACTTGCCAAAAACCTCGAAATAGACGTCGTCGGGCGCGAGGTTGTTTTGCTGCGCGAGCCGTCGGCGCACTACTTTGTGGGGGCGGGCAAGTTTTCGGAAATCGTCGCCGCCGCCCGCGCTCTCGACGCCGACTGCATTATTTTCGACGACGAGCTTTCCCCCGCGCAACAGCGCAACTGGGAGTCCGAATCGGGCTTGGACATCGTCAACAGGCAGGAGGTTATTCTAGACATTTTTGCGGCGCGGGCGCAGACTCGCGAGGCGGTTTTACAGGTCGAGCTTGCGCGTTTGGAATACTCGCTTCCGCGCCTGCGCAAGGCGTGGTCGCACCTCGACAGACAGCGCGGCGGCGGCATAACCCAGCGCGGCGGCGGCGAGAGCCAGCTCGAACTCGACAGGCGTTTCATCGGCGCGAGAATCGCAAAACTCCGCGACGAATTGGAGCGCGTGAGGGTTGTCAGGGGAACGCAGCGCAAGCGCAGAATGCGCGTGCCCGTGCCGACTGCGGCGGTCGTGGGCTATACGAACGCGGGGAAATCTTCGCTGATAAACGCGCTGGCGAAATCTTCGCTCTTGGCGCAGGACAAGCTTTTTGCCACCCTCGACCCAACCACGCGCAGGCTCGTTCTGCCCGACTCTTCCGAGCTGCTTTTGACCGACACCGTGGGCTTTGTCCGCAAGCTCCCGCACAGGTTCGTCGAGGCGTTCAAATCGACACTCGAAGAGGCGGTCGTTTCCGACTTCCTTTTGCATGTCGTAGATTCGTCAAGCCCCGACGCCGCCGAGCACATCAAGACAACGGACTCCGTCCTGCGCGAGCTTGGCGCGTACTCAAAGAAAATCATAGTTGTCATGAACAAAATCGACGCGCTCTCCGAGGACGTTTCCGCCCGCGCCCTCGAAATCGAATTTCCCGACGCCGTTTGGGTCAGCGCGAAAACGGGGGAGGGGCTTGGCGGGCTTCTCGCGAAAATGGAGGACGCAATCGCTGGCGCGTCGAAGCTGGTAAAACTGCTCGTGCCGCATTCGGAGTATCGCGCCGTGGCGGAGCTGTACGCCTCCGGTCCCGTGCTCTCGCGCCGCGACACCGACGACGGCGCGGAGATTTCAGCCCGCATTCCCCTGCGCAAATTTCCGCTTTTCGAAAAATGGATTTCGAAATAGCCGCAACCGCGCCGATTCCGCAGTCGCGCGGATTTCCGCAATCGGCGCGCCCCGCGCCTACGTCGCCCCGCCGCAAACTTCCGCGCCCGCCGATTTTCCCGTTTGCGGGATTATATAATTTGACATTTGCGGCGCGTTTTAAAAAATGGATTTCAAGATTATGAGCGTAGTAAAATTTGTATCGGTAGCACTTCTTTCCGCCGCGGTTCTCGGCGGCTTTTATCTCATGGCGATTTTGGGCCCCGGACGCGCCGCGCCCGACACTTACGAATATGTAGACCCAAACGTTGAGGGAGAGGAAATTTTGAAGGCGTCGGAACGCTACGAAAAGGAGTTCGAAGCCGCCGCCGCCGCAAACGAACGCTCGGAAGAGGCGGTCGCGCTTCTCAAAAAATCCATCGCATATCAGGAGCAGTACATCGACAAGGCGAAGACCCTCAACCGCGCCCCCGCGCAGAGGCTCACCGCGCTCCGCACGCGTTTGCACGACGTAGAGGCGGCGCCGCTTGCCGAAACCGTCGCGCTTCTCGAAAAAAAAGCGGAATCCGCCGCAGAGTCCGACTACGCGCAGGCGGTCGAATTCTACAAGCAGGCGTACGACCTCCAATCGAAAATCAATGCCGAATATCCGCTTTCGAAATACAAGAACATCGAAAGGCGCGTTGTTTTCGACAGGCAGATTAAAATGTTGCAGGCAAAGCCGCTGTACCTCGAAACGCTCGAATTGGAGCGCAAGGCGGGGGCGGCTCTCGAAGCAAACGACCTCCTTGCGGCGGAAAAATTTTTCGAGTCGGCAATAGACGCCATCACAAAGCTTCACTCGGAACACCCGTCGTCGATTTATACCGACTTCGCGCGGCTTCTCAAACTGGAATCCGACTTGCAGTCGCTGAGGTCTGGCGGATTCGCGCAGAAAATCGCAGACGACGAAAAAAAGGCGGCCGAACTCATCGCAAAGAAAGACTACATCGCCGCAGCCGACGCCTACTCCGACGCGCTCGAAAACCAGCGCTCCATAAACTCTCTCTACCCGAAAAGCAAGCACGCCTCCGAGGAAAAAGCGAGGGAGTTCGACAGGCTTAAAGCCGAAACGTACAGCCGCAAATATGCGGGCGAAATCGAGGCGCAGTCGGAGCTTCTGAAAAAGTCGCTCTCCGACGGAAACCTCGACGCTGTCGCGCAGGTTTCCGAAAACCTGATTAGAAAAATAGAGCACTTCGTGCAGGCGTTCCCCCAGAGCCGCCTGCTCTCCGACGAAACGCTTATGCGGGCGCGCTACATCAACTTTATCTCGCGCGACATCGTGAAAATCCGCGCGCTTATTATCCCGAACCTCGCCGACGCGGGGAACGGCGTGAAAATGCTGCGCACCGAGGTTTCGCAAAGGCTCTACGCGCTCGTCATGCAGGAGAATCCGAGCAGGTTTTCGGACAATCCAGACCGCCCCGTAGATTCGGCGACGGTCGAGGAGGCGGCCAGCTTTTGCACCCGCGCGGGCTGGGCCTTGGGCAAAAAGATTTCGCTCCCGGACGAGCAGACCTACCGAAGCGCGATTGGCTCTCTGCGCTATGCCGACATCGGCGAAATCTCTTGGAACTATTTTAACAGCAGCGGAACAACCCACCCGATTGCCACAAAGAAACCCAACGACAGGGGCTTTTACGACCTCTTGGGAAATGTCGCCGAATACCTCGCGCAACCCTCGGACGCCGATTCGGCAAGGGTAATCGGCGGAAACGCCCAGACCGCCCCCGACGCCATCAAGGACATTCCCGTGTCGGATTTCGACCCGAAGCAGCGCAACAGAATGGTGGGATTCCGTATTGTAGTATCCGACAAATAATCAAATTATATGAAAATCTATCCCGCAGTAGACATCAAGGACGGAAAGTGCGTCAGACTCCGCAAGGGGGTCGCCGACGACAGCACGGTCTATTTTGAAAACCCCGTGGACGCCGCAAAGGCTTTTGCCGACGCAGGCTCGAAGGTAATACACGTCGTCGATTTGGACGGCGCATTCGGGGGCGCAATGCGCAACCTCGACGCGATTTCGAAAATCGCGGACTTGGGCATGTTCGTGGAACTCGGCGGCGGCATGCGCGACGAATCCGCCGTCCGCGCGGCTTTCGACGCGGGCGTTTCCCGCGCGATTATCGGCACAAAGGCGTGCACGAACCCCGAATTCGCAGTCGAGCTTGCCGAAAAATACGGCGAAAAAATCGCGGTGGGCGTCGACGCAAAGGGAGGGAAAGTCGCAATAAAAGGCTGGGTGGAGGTCGCAAAATTCTCCGCCTGCGGTCTTGCCGAAAAACTTTCGAAAGGCGGCGTAAAAACTTTCATCTACACGGACATCGACACCGACGGAATGCTGTCGGGCGCGAACATTCCCGCGCAGGAAAAAATGCTCCAAACACTCGCCCCCGCGGGCGCAAAGCTGATTGCCTCCGGCGGGGTTTCGTCGGACGCCGACATCGTAAACCTCAAAAAACTTTCGCAAAAATACGCCAACTTGGAGGGCGCGATTGTCGGAAAGGCGATTTACGAAAAGCGCGTGAACCTTGCCGACATCATTAAAATCGCCGAAGCCTAAATGAACATCGACGTCTTGAAATCCGACTGGCGCGGCTACGAGCTTCTCGACAGCGGCGACAGGCTGAAACTCGAACGCTTCGGCGACGCCGTCGTCGTCCGCAGCGAGCCGAAAGCGTGGTGGAAGCCCTCGCGCCCAGACCTCTGGAAATCCGCCGCCGCCCGCTATTTCGACGACGAAAAAAAGGACGCCCGCTGGGTCTTCAACAAAAAAATTTCCGCGCCCGTAATGGACTGGAACGGAATCAAATTCCGCACAAAATTCATGGACGGCACAAAGCATTTGGGCGTTTTCCCCGAACAGTCGCCGCACTGGAAATTCATTGCCGAAAGCGGCGCAAAGTTTGCAGGCGGGCGCAAGCCGAAACTACTAAACCTCTTCGGGTACACGGGAGCTGCGACCCTCGCGGCGGCAAAGGGCGGCTTTGCCGTGGCGCACGTTGACGCGTCGAAACCGTCGGTGGACTGGGCGCGGAAAAACCAGTCGGAAAGCGGGCTTGCCGACGCCCCGATTCGCTGGATTGTGGACGACGCCCTGAAATTCGCGCGGCGCGAAGCCCGCAGGGGCGTCTCGTACGAGGCAATCGTGCTCGACCCTCCCGCGTTCGGGCGCGGCCCGAAAAACGAGCTGTGGAAGCTTGAAAAAATGCTGCCCGAACTGCTCGACGCCTGCGCCTCGATTTTGTCGGACACGCCGCTGTTCGTCCTTATGACGCTCTATTCGATAGAGGCGTCGTCGATAATGGCGGCAAACATGCTCGACGAATATTTCGGCGGGCGGCGCGGCGCAAAAACTTCGTGCGGAGAGCTTGTGCTGCCAGCATCAAACGGCTTCGACCTCCCGCTTTCAATCTACGCGAAAACCGTTTTCGAATAGCCGCTGTTTTGCACGCATTTTGCGCTTGCTTGCACCATTTACGCGTTTCGGCTTATTGTTCGGCTTTGTTGCGCATATTTTGATTGCGACCGAAAATAGTTTGTCTATAAGATATTTGTGATATGGACAGGAAAGCGTTTTGAAAGGAATCGCCGCAGGCGGAATTTTTGCTGCTTTGTCGCCGGTTTCGCCCGCAGCGGGGAAGGGCAGTTCGTTGCCGTTTACAAAATTCGAGATGAAACAGCGCGTCTTCGAGGCGGGAAAGCTTTATTCGGTCGTCGTAAAATTTCCCGAAAGCATGCGTAAAAAGGTGGAAAACGGCTTCCTTACGGTTGTCGGCGACGACGGCGCAAGCGACCTCGACGGCTCGCTTTTCAACAAGCCCGTAGGCACGCCGCTTAAATTCGAAGTGTCAGGTTCTACATCGCGCTTCGACGTCAAGTTCGGGCGCAGGGGATTCACTACCCGATAATCGGCAATTCCGACGCGCACAGGGTCGAGGACCAAGGGTCATCGTACACGGTGGTTTTTGCGAAGTCAAATTCCATGGACGACATCAAGGAGGCAATTATGTCGCGCCGCTCGGTTGCCGTCGCCGAGTTCGGGTACATGGACAAGACGCAAAAGGATTTCGGCAGACCCGCGCGGCTGGCGTTCGGCGAGGACAGATTCGTTCGCTTTGCGTACTTCCTTTTTCTCCACTATTTCCCCTACCATTCTGAATCGATTGCCGAAGAGGGAAAAATTCTGCGCGACATTCTGCTGAACAAAAACGCGTCGGAATCCAATTTGAAGAGGCTTTCGCAGTGCGCGGAAAAGTCGCGCAAGGCGTACCGCGAGTTCGTCGCGTAGCGTCGGATTCTTTTTTTCTTGCGGACGCGGCGCGGCTTTGTGTGCCGAAAATCCCGCACTGACGGTTTGGGCAATTTCGGCGGCGCGCTGTGCGGGCGGTTCGGCGAAGTAGACGAGGGCTTCGCGAAGGGTTCGTGCAGAAGCATTGCGGGAATCGACTTGATTGAATGTCTCGCGCCGATTTGTTAAATTCTGCCCGACCTTTTGCGGTGCGGAGGGCGGGGCGCAAAAAAATCGCGGGTCTTTCGACTCGCGATTGTTTTTGCAAATTTTGCCTTTCGAAATTCCGCCGCCGTTTGCGCGTCGGCGGAAGCCCCGATTATCCGAAGATTTTCGAGAAGAAAGAGCTGTCGGCAATGAACTCTTTGTTGTATGCGTACAGACTCTTGATTTGCGCGTCCGCCTCTTTGCAGTTGTCGAACGCCATCTTTGCGGGATTGTAGCGGAGCTTCTGTTCGGGGAAGCTGAGCGAAATCATGCTAAGCAGGCACATTTCCGTGAACGGCGCGGCGTAGTCGAAGTTCGCGGGCGGCAGAGTTCCCGCGATGCAGTTTTTCGCCCATTCGAGGTGCGGGTTGCCGGGGGTAATCGAACGCGCGATTGTCTTTGCGGGGAGCGCTTTCGACTTCGCAAGCTCGCGCATTCTTTCGCGCGGGTAAATCATCGAGTTGAGACCGTATTCGTTTGTGAGCACCGTTTCCTTTGTGCCGACGATGAACGTGCAGTTGCCGTTGTGCCACGGATTCTTCGGGTCGGGAACGAGGAAGCTGGGTTCTACTCTTTCGATTTCCTTCGGGCGCGCGCCTGCGTCGCACCAGTGGAGGTTGATTTTGCCGCCGAGTCCGCACTTGTTATTGAAGACCATTTCGACTTTCGAAGCCGCAGGCCAGTTGTAGTCGTCAAAAGGCGTCGACCAGCCCTGTACCGTTTCGGGAGTGCCGAGTTCGAACGCCGAGTAGGGAACGTCGAAGAAGTGGCATGCCATGTCGCCCGCGGCGCCCGTGCCGTAGTTGCGGAGTCCGCGCCAGTTGAAGGGCAGAACTTCGGGGCTGTAAGGCTGGTATGGCGCGACGCCGAGCCAAAGCTTGTAGTCCACATTCGACGGCACTTTTTCGCCCTTGGGCATTTTCAAGCCGCCCTGCGGCCAAATGGGTCTGTTTGTCCACATGTAGATGTCTTTGATGTCGCCCAGAAGCCCCGCGTTGTACCATTCGCGGATTGCGCGCCAGCCCTCGTTGGTGTGTCCCTGATTGCCCATTTGGGTAATGACGCCCGCCTTCTTTGCGAGGCGTTTGAGTTCGTTCGCTTCCCAAATCGTGCGGGTGAGGGGCTTTTCGCAGTAGACGTGCTTGCCCTTGGAAATCGCCCACGAGGCAATCGGGTAGTGCATGTGGTCGGGAGTGGCGACGACAACAGCGTCGATGTCGGCGTCCATTTCGTCGAGCATAACGCGGAAGTCGCGGAAAATTTTAACGTTCGGGTGTTTTTTGTATGCGACAACCGCGCTCTTGTAGCCGCTCCACGGCTTTTTTGCAACTTCGTCCTGAACTTCGCAGAATGCGACGATATTCACGAGATCGGGGTGCTTTTCGAGGCTTTCAACCGCGTTGTAGCCGCGTCCGCCGACGCCGACGAAAGCCACGTTGAGCTTGCCGTTTGCGTTTTTTACCTTCGATGTTTGGCATGAGGGCAGGAACATCATTGCGCCCGCCGCCGCCGAAGCTTTGATAAAACTTCTGCGATTCAACATATTTTTCCTTTTTATATATTAGTGTTTGGTGTTGCGCCGAAATCTTCCTCCCCGTCGGCGGAATGTTCGGCGTTGCGTTTTTTTGCGCAACGTTGAGAAACTCTGCCGTGAAAATTGCAAATGGCAAGCAAAACCGCATAAATATTTTGACATTTCCGGCGTTTTCTTTGAAAAATTCTCACATGAAACGCTTTGCGAATTTTTTTGCGCTTTTTGCAATTTTGACGCAGTTCGGCTGTGTGGGGACAGACACTTCCGCTTCCGCGCCGAAAACGCCGGCGAACGTGTCGGTCGTCAACGGGTTGCGAATCAGCCACGATTTTCTCGACGACAACGAATACAACCGCCGCCGCGCCGTTCCCGCGCCGTTCAGGGAAATCAGGACGGTTACAATACACAACACCGCCGGCTACATTTCCGCAAAGGAGGAGCGCGACAGAATAAACTCCAAGCGCGACAACGTTTCCGTGTCTTTCCACTACGCCGTTGACGAAAACTGGGCGGTTCAGCTCATACCGCTCAACATGCACGCGTGGCACGCGGGCGACGGCGACAAGGGCGAGGGCAACCTGTACAGCATAAGCATTGAAATCTGCCGCAGCCTTTGCCGCGACGGCGACGCCTACGAGAGGTCGGAGGCGAACGCCGTGGTTCTCGCCGCCCATCTGCTAAATCAGTACAACCTAACGGTAGACTCCCTGCGAATGCACCGCGACTGGTCGGGGAAATACTGCCCGCACAGGATTCTCGAACGCAACGGGTGGGAGGATTTCAAGAAGCGCGTCGCCGCCGAAATGCAAAAAGCCCGCTAGCCTCTCCGCGCAAAATCCTATCGCGCACCGTCGCGCCAACCCATGTTGAGGCTTTCCTCCGAGACGCTTTCACGCTCTTCGGCGGTTTTCCCGAATGCGGCAGTGCGCCCGAAACGTAGCGCAGGCACGCTGCGTTTTTCTTTGCGCTTATTTTGCCGTTCTACATGCGGGGCGGGCATGGCGCGCCGAAGGTTTATACAAAAAAAGCGCACCCTTGCGGGCGCGCCGTTTGTTTTTTCTTGAGTAGCAAATTAGAAGCCCTGCGCAATCATTGCGTTTGCGACCTTCTTGAAGCCCGCGATGTTCGCGCCGTTCATATAGTCGCCGGGTGTTCCGAATTCCGCCGCCGCTTCGAGGGCGTTCTTGTGAATGCTGCGCATGATGTTGTGGAGTCTTTCGTCCACTTCTTCGCGCGTCCAGCTGAGGCGGATTGCGTTCTGCGACATTTCCAAGCCCGACGTCGCCACGCCGCCAGCGTTGGAAGCCTTGCCGGGAGCGTAGAGAATCTTCGCCGCCTTGTAGACTTCGATTGCGCCGGGGGTCGAGGGCATGTTCGCGCCTTCGGAAACGAGTATGCAGCCGTTTTCGATGAGAGCTTTTGCGTTGTCTTCGTCGATTTCGTTTTGCGTCGCCGAGGGCAGAGCGAGTTCGGCTTTCGCCAGTCCCCACGGTCTCTTGCCTTCGTAGTACTTTGCGGTCGGGAATTTCTTTGCGTATTCGCTGATTCTGCCGCGCTTGTTGTTTTTAAGGTCGAGAATGAACGCGAGTTTTTCTTCGTCGATGCCGTCGGGGTCGATTATGCAGCCGTTCGAGTCGGAAGCCGAGATTGGCTTTGCGCCGAGCTGAATGAGCTTTTCAATCGTGTACTGCGCGACGTTGCCCGAACCCGATACGAGCGCCGTTTTGCCTTCGAGCGTGTCGCCCTTTGTAGCGAGCATTTCCTGCGCGAAGTAGACGTTGCCGTAGCCCGTCGCTTCGGGTCTGATAAGGCTGCCGCCCCATTCGAGCGCCTTGCCCGTCAGAACGCTGTCGTAGGAGTTTCTGCAACGCTTGTACTGTCCGAAGAGGTAGCCGATTTCTCTGCCGCCTACGCCGATGTCGCCCGCGGGAACGTCGGTATTGGGACCGATGTGGCGGTAGAGTTCGCGCATGAAGCTGTTGCAGAAGTTGCGCACTTCGTTGTCAGACTTGCCCTTGGGGTCGAAGTTCGAACCGCCCTTGCCGCCGCCCATGGGGAGGGTTGTGAGCGAGTTCTTAAATACCTGCTCGAAACCGAGGAATTTGAGAATGCCGAGGTTTACCGAGGGGTGGAATCGCAGACCGCCCTTGTAGGGGCCGATTGCGCTGTTGAACTGGACGCGGTAGCCCTGATTTACCTGAATTTCGCCCTTGTCGTCCGCCCACGGAACTTGGAACATTATGATTCTTTCCGGAACCACCATTCTTTCGAGAATCTTGTTCTTTTCATATTTGGAGTCGCTGTCGAGAACCGAGCTCAACGACGAGAGAACCTCTTCCGCAGCCTGCAAGAATTCTTTTTCCCACGGCTGTTTCGCTTTGAGGTCTTCGAGTACCTTTGCTACATATTTGTTCATTTTTTTCCTTTGATTGGGTTTTAATGTAAAAACTGCCGCAATTCTCGTATTATTCGGCAGTGCGTCAAGTTGGCAAATGAAAAAACAAGCGTTTCCTACAAATTTGTGCATTTTATTTCGGCGGTTTTCAGTACAAATGTGTAGTCGATTTCCCTGCTCGTTTTATATGGGCGCAAAAAAAGGACGCCGAATTTTCATTCGGCATCCGCAGTTTTTGGCAAAGGCTATTCTTTCGCTTGGCCGCTTCCGCCGAATACCCGCGCGGTGGCGTTTAAAAATTCGTAGCCGTATGTTTTGTCGGGCTCGAGATATTCGCCTTCGGTCCATTCGTTCCAAGCGTTTATCAGAATCAGTTTAGGCATGCCGGCTGGAATGTTTTTGTCCGCCCATTCTTTCGCCATGCGCAGCGACTTTTCGTATTCTATCGGCGATTTGCCCGTTACCAGCGGGGTTGTTTTTTCCCTGGGCCAGCGCGGATTGTTGTCCCAGCCTGTCGAAACAATCGGGAAGAATGTTCCGACCTCCTTTTTATACACATTCCATTTCGGCATTGCGGTATCGCGCCAAGTTTTGTAGTCGCCTTTCATCGAGCCTGTCCAGTTGTAGGTGGACATCGAGTCGTAGCCGTAGTATTTTGCGGCTTCATCGGGCTCGGGAGTGGCGTTGCCGGCAATCGGAACATTCCTGTTTCCGGCTGTCAGCGACATCAAGTGCAGCCCCGCAAAGCCTGCCTTTTTGCATTCCGCGCGGAAATAGTCCAGGGCTTCTTTTGCGTTTTCCGCGCCGCCCATGCCCCTGATGAGGTTTCGCATAAGGTACATTGCAAAGACGGGCTTGCCGTCAATCTTGTAGTAGTTGGCTTTTTTGAAATATTCGATGAATCGTGGGACGAGAACGCTCTTGAATTCGTCGGGCGACACGTCGGCGCTCCAGACTGTTTCGAGCTTCTTCATTCCGTGAACTTTGTTGTTCCAGAGAGAATCGACATCGTGGTTTGCCCACATTATAAAAAACTTCATGCGTTCGTTGTTGGGGGCTTTCAGGAAGCCGTCGTTGAGCGCACCCTCGAGGAACGGCCTGCCGCCGTACCAGTACCAGTCGTACATGAAAACGTTTACGCCGGCGGCGAGGGCTGCGTCGATTTTACGCGCGACGGCGATAGGGTCGTTTTCCTTTTCGTAGCCCCAGAGGGGGACGAGCGGCTGGTTGTGCCCTTCGAATTTCGGGACGGCTTCGTAGACGTTCTGCCATTCGCCGTTTCCGTGTCCGAAGATTCCCAGTTCCCGCCAGCGCGGTTCGGGGTGGTATGCGGGCCAGACGACGGCGGCGACGTCGTACGCGGCATATGCGGCAAGTGCCGCCGTCATTGAAAACAGCGTTGTTAGATGTTTTTTCATATGCGTGCTGTGTGTTTTTTCTATTTTTTGTTTGGCTCAAAAAGTTTGTAGCCGATTGGGGGAATTTCCGTCCCCTCGAACTCGAACGGAGTCTTGCGGTAGTTCGCAACGATTCTGCTTCCGTCTTCGTATTTCACAAGGAACACGTCTTTTGCGATTTCCTCGTGAGACTGCATAAGCTCGCGCTGGAGTCGGCGCACGGGTACGAATTCGTCCCAAGCCTTTTTGATTCGGGGAACGTCGGCGAACTTGTATGTGTAGAAAATAGGCTTGCCGCCGAATTCGACGATTTTCAGCGAAACGAACGGATCTACCTTGCCGTCGCCCTCCATCCAGCGCGGGTCGCCGCTCTTGTCGAGCTTGTACGGACACTTTCCCCTCGTGTGGTTTTGCGTTTCGCGGTCGGAGTTGTACATGACTATTCCGTGGTAGACAATTTCCCAAAGCGGAAAAAGCCCGTCGATAAGCTTGTTCTCGCGGTGCTCGCGCAGAACTTTCAACGCGCCGCCGATGTAGTTGATATAGTCGATATTTCCCGCAACGTGGTCGAAGCCAGCCTCCGATGCCGCCGAACCGAAAAGCTCTTTCGAGCGCGCGAGGATTTTGTTTTGATATTCCGCCGTGATTTCGGGCGTCGCCAAATGGTTCGGGTCGGCGCACGGAGTCGGGTAGAGCGACGAGAAGACGTCGATGTAGTGCGGGCCCCTTGCGCCGAGGTCGCGCATTTGCTCGAGTTCTTTCGGTGTCCAGCCGTTCCACGCGGCGCGCTGGCAGACCATAAAACACTGCCCGCCCGCCCAGACGCCTCCCTTGACGAGCGAGCCGTCGCGCCATTTCGAGATGTAGCTAGGCGACCACATGGGCGAGACGGGATACGCGTCGGTATTCGTTGCGTGCAGGGTGAATTGGAAGCCCAAATCCTGCGTTTTTTTGATTAGCCTGCGGAAGGCGTCTTCACCCCCAAACGTAATTTCCACGGGGAAGTGCGATGGCGTTCTGCCGTCGTAGCCGCCGTTGTTCCAGCCCGCCGAAACTATCGTGCATTTGTCAACGCCGGAATCTTTGATTGCCTGCACGAATTCTTCCGACACGCCGAACGGCATGTGCGCGATAATCGGCTGCTCGGTTTCCTTTGTGTAGGTGATGTCGGTTTCGGGTATCGGCTTTGCTCCGTGCGTCTGGATTCGCACGACAATCGAATCGCATAGGTAGTCGAGCTCGGGGTATTTTTTTACGCGCTCTTTTATCGGCGTGATTTCGCCGCGGGCAATTCGGTAGTTTCTGTATCCGCGCGCCATTCCCGAATAGTTCGCGTCTTTGCCTTCGAGCGCGCGGTATTCCACAACAATGTCGTCGTAAGGGTCGAAAAACTTGCGCACGTTGTCGATTCTGAAGCGCGGATAAACCGCGTATTTGCCGTCCTTTACATCGACCCTGAAATCGTAGTTGAAGCGGTATGTTTTGACGACAGCCCAGAATGTCTTGCCGGCTTTCTTCATGCCGAAAATGGGCATAAAACTTCTGACATAACAGAACTCCCCGTTGTCGCGGTCGAACTTGCCGAACCAGCCGCGGCCGTCAACCCAGTAGCCTTCGTCGCCTTTTTCCGCGCGGGCGAAGTCGGGTATTATATCTACATACGCGACACCGCCGAGCGATTCCTTTTTTATAGTGATTCGCTCCAGCCCGCCGCCGAGCTCCTGGCTTTCGACGCGCTTTTCCGAAACGCTTCCGTCGTTGTGCGTTTCCCTGATCAACACGGGCGAGGAAAAAAGATTTTCAGCCGCAAGAAATGCGCCCATTGAAACCAAAAGATACCTAAAAGAATTCCATGTGTTCATAACACTATAAAAATGCAACTCCCGATAGGCGCAAGCTTTTTTTTGAATGTTGATTGATTATCTTGAAAAATGTTTTTATGCGATAAAAAACGCCGGTCGCCGCGCCGGACAAAAAATTAATCTTCTTGACTATGAAAAAAGCCGCTTTAATAGTTTCCGTATTATGTTAGCAAGACAACGCCAAAGGGTAATTCTTTCAATGCTCGAAACCCAACCGAGCCTGCGAACAATCGAACTGGCAAAGCAGTTCGACGTCACCGACGAAACAATCCGCCGCGACTTGGAGTTTCTCGATTCCGAGAACAAGCTTATCCGTACGCACGGCGGCGCGTTGCGCATCGAAAAGCGAGCGATTGACCTCCCGCTTCAAAAGCGCCTCAAAGAGCATCGCGCCGCAAAGCAGGAGATTGCAAAAAAGGCTCTCGAATTCATCAAGGAGGGCGACACTATTTTGCTCGACGCAAGCTCGACGGTTTTGGCTCTGGCGGAAATCCTCCCCGATATGGAGCTTACGGTAATCACGAACGCGCACGATACTGTTGTTCCCTTAATGGGAAAGAGCAAAATCAACGTTGTCGCCACTGGCGGCAAGCTCGACCGCGTAAGCCTAAGCTACGGCGGGGCTATTGCGTGGTCTACGGTGCGCAAGATTTCGGTAGACAAGGCGTTTTTCTCGTGCAACGGCCTCGACCTCGACCGCGGGGCGAGCGAAGTTGCGGAAATCCACGCAGAATTCAAGGAAAACGTGCTTCAATACTGCCGCGAGAAAATCCTCATGTGCGACGCCTCCAAGTTCGGCGTCCGCAGCGCGCGCTTCTTTGCCGATTTCGACATGATTGACAAGGTCTTGACGGATTCCTCCGCGGACGAGTCGTTTATCCAGAAGCTCAAAGGCGCGGGCGTTTTCGTTAAATAGGCGCAGCGTTTGCATTCAAAAAGCCGCACGGGTTTCCGCGCGGCTTTTGCCTTTTTCTGGCGTGCGATTCGGCTTACGAGCCGAATGCCGACTGCGCCGAGCGCCACCAGTTGTAGTGCTTGTTTTCAAGCTCCTCTTTCGACGGCATGGGGTAGTAGAGCATGTCGCCGCCTACTCCTACATAGAAACCGTTTTTGATTGTCCTGTATAGAAAGTCGGAGGCGGAGCGGGCAACGACCTTGTTGTTTTTGCCGCCCTTGTTGCGAACCTGCATGAGGCAGTAGCGCAGGTGGTAGCTGTTGATGTAGGGCAGGTTGCCGAGATCTCCGTTTTCGGGGTCGGATTCGAGCGCGCCGAGTTTCAAGTCGCAAAAGGCGATTTTATCGACGTGCACGAGCCTGTCTTTCGAAGTCAGCCGCGCGATGTATTCGGCCGGGTTGAGAATGCTTACAACTCTGGGCTTGCACGGAGCGAGGTCCTGGTACAAATAGAGGTGCGGCTTCAAATCGGGGACGAACGGGGCGGGGGAGAGCTCTAGCGTCTTGCCGTCGGAGGTCACAACATACAGGTTTTTGAACGCCGACATCGGGACGTGTTCTAGCACGCGGTAGACCGAAAGGTAAACCGACTTGTGCGGCGAGCCGTCGGGGTGCGGTTCGCAAAGCTTGTCGAATTTGTCAATCGGCAGGTAGTCGGACTCGAAGTTCGGGTCGATTTCGAAGAAAACGGCTTGGTCGCAGTTTCTGCGGAAAACGCCCGTTGCGAAGTACGCGCCGAATTCCTGCGGCGGTAGGTTCGACGCCACGAGGGCTTCGGGAATGAGGGACAGATACAAATGCTTTTCCATTTTTTCCTTTCCTTTGCGTTATGTTTTCCGAATCGGAAAACAGTTTTGCGCGGGCGCGTAAAAAATGCAAGCAAATTGAGACCGCCGCCGAGCGATTTTTAGCGCAGCCCGTAGGGGATTTTTGCGAAGCGCGACGACGCGTTTTCGACAAGCTCTCGCGCAGATTTTTTCGAATACGCAGCGCCAACGCCCGCGCTTTTAAGGGGAGTCGCGGCGCGGAGCAGAACGGCGAGGTCGCCGCCGAGCACGATTCCCGCGAAATCGCCGTTGCGGGAAATTGCGATGTCGCCCGCCGACGGCGAAAATTCGCCGAAAACCGACTGCATAAGTCCGACGTCGAGCCTTGCGTAGTCCGCGTTTTTGAAGTCGGCGCGGAACGGCACCTGCCCGTATTTCGAGTTCTGCGCGTCCACCACGACGCAGTCGGGAAACGCGAATGTGTTTTTTGGAATTTTGAGCGGCTCGATTTTCTCCTTTTCCACAAATTCGCGGGGAACGGCTATTGCAATCAGGCGCGGGTCTTCCGCGAGCGACACAACGGCATCTGGCTTGAATTCGAAGCTCTTTCCGCGCACCGAAACCGACATGGATTCGGGCTCGGAATACTGCCTGTCCTTTTTCAAGAACGGCGCAAAGGGCGTGCCCTCCGAGTTTGCCACAAGCCAGATTTTGCCGCCGATTTCAACCGGCGCAAGCCTGCGCGAAACCGAAGTCTTGTTCTTGCCGAAAATGCCGTTTTCTACGTACGTGAACGTCGCCGCGGCGAGGCGCGGCTTTATTTCGGCGAAAATTTCCGACGACGTTTTGGGGCGGAGTTCGCCGACGCTTCGGGTCATTTTTTCCTGCTGCGCGGCAAGCTCGCCGACGCCGACGGCGAGCGTTTCGGCGTGTTCGCGGATTTTCTCCTTTTCGTTCTTTTCGATGTTTACAAGAGTCTCGTAGCGTTTGATGTTTTCGCGGTAGATTTGCTCTTTTGCAGACGCCACTTCGAGGCGCGTTGCCAGAGCCTGCTTTTCGGCTTCGATGGCGCGGTTTTCCGATTTGAGGGCATCGCCCTCGGCGGCGAGCCTTTCGAGATTTTCCCTGCTTTGTTTGAGCTCTAGCTGGACGGATTCGAGCTTCTGCCTTGCGGCGGAGTCGGACTGTTTTACGTCGCCGAGTCTGCGTTCGAGGTCTATTCTTTCGCGCGCGGATTTTTCGAGCTTTTCGCCCGCGGCTATGATTTCGTTTTTGAGCTTTTCGTTGCGCTTTTCGCTCGACTCCGCGCGCGACTGCAATTCGCCGCTTTTTTTGAGAATTGCCGCGCGTTCGCGTTCAAGTTCCGCTTTCGCCCTCGCGAGTTCGTCGCGGGCTTTTGCGATTTCTGCGAGCTCGCGCTCGCGCTCGTCGAGCGACTTCTTGCGGCTTTCCGCAAGCGACTTGTTTTCCTCCGCAGCCTTTGCGAGTTTCGACACGTCCGAATCGAGCGATTCGCGCCTGTCGCGTTCGGCGTCGAGCGACATTTTCAAAAGTTCGAGCATTTGCGAATCGGCGAAGTTGCGCTGTTCGGCGGCCGCCTGCAATTCGAGCTGTTCGGCGGCCGCGCCCGATGGCGGCGAATCGAAATTGGCAAGGCTTATAAGGCTCAGAAGCAGGAAGTCGCAAATGACTATCATTATTGATTTGCTCATAAAATTCCTCCGTGATTTTCCGCGCAGTCAATATAATTAAACGCCCGACTGCAAGCTCTTTTAAATATTAATGTCTTGAAGCCCGCGCGAAATTCGGCAAATATTGCGTCAGAAATTTTTTTTTAAAATGCAGCCAAACCGCAAAAAGACAGCCGACGATTCCCCAAAAAAGAAAACCCTCCACACCGTCTCTATTACCGACGAACAGGCGGAAAAGCTCGATGCGTGGCTCGACAAGCACCTCTGGGCGCCGTTTTCGGTCAACTACGCGAAGTTCGCGTACAAGGGCCCCGACGTGAACGTTGTGGCGTATTCGTCGGGGAAGGTCGTGATTCAGGGCAAGGGCACGGAAGACTTCGTCCAGTTCGTCCTCGAACCCGAAATCACGGGCGTGGTCGAGATGGGCTACGAGAGCGTTCACCACCCCGAGTGGTTCGAGGCGCACGCCGGAATAGACGAGAGCGGCAAGGGCGACCTCTTCGGGCCGCTCGTTTCGGCGTGCGTTGTCGCCGACGGGGACGCCGTGCGCGAGTGGGTCGCCGCAGACCTGCGCGAATCCAAAAAAGTTTCGAGCGACGAAGCGGTTCTCAACATGGCGCGGAAAATCAAGGCCACAAAAAACGTCGCCGTGAAAGTGTCCTACGCGGGCATGGAAAAATACAACGCCCTCTACATAAAATTCGGGCGAAATCTCAACAGGCTTTTGGCGTGGTTCCACGCGACGGCGATTACGTCGGCCCTGAACGAAAGGCACGCGCCGTGGGGTATGCTCGACCAGTTCACGAAACAGCCGCTTGTCCAACGCCAGCTCGACATTCCCGACTTCGAGCTTAAAATGCGGACAAAGGCGGAAGAAGACCCCGTCGTCGCGGCGGCGTCGATTATCGCGCGCGCAACCTACATCTACGCAATGCGCAAACTCTCCGACGAATGCGGCATAAAACTCAAAAAAGGCGCAAGCGCGGACGTCCGCAAACAGGCGGTTGAAATCGTCAAAAAGTTCGGCGCGGAGGATCTGAAACGCTTTGCGAAAATGCACTTCAAAACCGCGTCGGAGGCGATTTCGGAAGCGGAAAAATAAAATGGCTTCAAAAAAACACTCGGCAATAAACGCGCTCGCCGCGTTCGACTCCGAATACGTTTCGGGGCGCAGCTGGCTTGTGGGAATCGACGAAGCGGGCAGGGGCTGTCTTGCGGGTCCCGTGTGCGCGGGGGCGGTTGCCGTCAGCGCGAAGGCGTACGCAAACCCCGCGTTTTTGGACGCGCTCTCGCTGCTCGACGATTCCAAAAAACTTTCCGAAGCCCGCAGGGAGGAATTGTATTCAACGCTCTGCATGCTGAAAAAATCGGGCGAAATAGACTTCGAGGCGGCGTTCGCCTCCGTCGCGGAAATCGAAAAATTCAACATTCTTTCCGCCACCCAAATGGCGATGACCCGCGCCGCCGAAAAGCTCGACGAACGCCTGCATTTGGGGCTTCGCAAGTCGTCCTCGCCCGCGACGCTCTTCGGGGAGGCGGCTCTCGACACGTCGATTGCGTGCCTGCTAATCGACGGAAAGCCGATGAAAAAAGTTCCGTACGCGCATACGGCGGTAGTCAAGGGCGACGCGTCGAGCTTGGCGGTCGCGGCCGCGTCGATTGTCGCAAAATTCACGCGCGACAAATTCATGCGCGACATATCCGCAAAATACCCGCGCTTCGGCTTCGACGTCCACAAGGGCTACGGCACCGCGGCGCACCTGCAAAGCCTGCTGCTCTTCGGCGCGACCGACATTCACAGGCCGAGCTTCCTCAAAAAACTCCGCGCGGAGTCCGAAAAAACCGAAATGCAGGCGGAACTTTTTTGAAGTTTTCGGACTTTTTGCCCGTCTAAAATCGGGCTTTTAAATTTAAAGGCTTGCAAGAATTTTAAAAGTCTATGCAATTACCGCGAAAAACATTATGAGCGATTTCCAAACAGCTATTTTGGCACTCGAAGACGGCAGCGTATACAAAGGCCGCGCATTCGGCGCAAAGAAAACGGTCGTCGGCGAGGCGGTCTTCAACACTTCCATGACGGGCTATCAGGAGGTTCTTACCGACCCGTCCTATTTCGGGCAAATCGTCACAATGACCGCCGTCGAAATCGGAAACTACGGCGTCAACAAGGCGGACGAAGAATCCGACGGAATCAAGGTCAGGGGCTTTGTCGTGCGCGAAGTCAGCCCGGTTTCAAGCAGCTGGCGCGCCGAGCAAACCATTCAGGAATACCTCGAACAGGGCGGAGTGCCCGCAATCAGCGGCGTCGATACCCGCGCGATTACAAAAAAACTCAGAAGCGTCGGCGCAATGAAGGCGTGCCTTTCTACCGAGGGAATCTCGGCGGAAGAGGCTGTGGCAAAAGCCCGCGGCTGGGCTGGGCTTGTCGGCGTAGACTACGTCCGCGAAGTAAGCCGCAAAACTCCTTGCAAGTTCGACTGGTCCGACGAAATGCTCAAACCCTTTACGGTCGAGGGCACAAGCCTCTACAAGTTCGAGCGCACAACGCCCGTCTTCAAATGCGCGGCGATAGACTACGGCGCGAAAACGTCGATTTTCAAAAAGCTCGCGTTCCACGGCTTCGACGTGACGATTTTCCCCGCCGACGCGCCCGCCGAACAGATTGAGGAATTTGCGCCCGACGCGGTCTTCCTCTCGAACGGCCCCGGCGACCCCTCCGCGGTTTCATACGCGCACAAATGCGTGTCGCGCCTGATAAAGAAATATCCCACGTTCGGCATTTGTCTGGGACACCAGATTATCACGCACGCAATCGGCGCAAAGACGTACAAGCTCAAATTCGGACACCGCGGCGGCAACCAGCCCGTCAAGAATCTCGAAACTGGGATTGTCTCCATCACTTCGCAAAACCACGGCTTTGCGGCGGACGCAAAGTCCATCGAAAACGCGGGCGGCATCGTAACCGAAATCAACCTCAACGACGAAACCGTAGAGGGTCTGCGCCTGAAAGACTATCCCGTGTTCTCGGTGCAATACCACCCCGAAGCGGCTCCCGGGCCGAACGACGCCGACCCGCTCTTCGAAAACTTCCACGAGCTTGTCAAAAAGACGCTCGGAAAATAGGGCGTCGTCGCGGAAAAATTTTTCAAAAAAAACTTGATTTTTGAAAAAATGGGTATCTAATACAGCGGCAATATGCAAAACAGTTGGTTCAGCTACTACTTTTACTTTACCTTTCCAAACAGAGGCGTTCGGTAGGCGGCTTGACCGTTGTTGCATGCAGAAAAGTTTAACCCGAACGCCCAAGGCGGTCGGGTTTTTTTATTTCCCCGATTTTCAAAAAAAAAAATTTTTTTAACACGAAAGAAAGACAATGAATCAGAAATCAATGAACAGTTCCTCGAAATCGTCAGGCAGATGGGTCGGTTTCAGGAAGGAGTTAAAAGTGCTCGACTGCACAATCAGAGACGGCGGGCTTATGAACGCCAGCCGCTTCGACGACAAAACCGTTCGCGCCGTCTACGACGCCTGCGCCGACGCCGGTATCGACTACATGGAAATCGGATACAAGAACAGCAGCAGCATTTACAACCCCGCCGAATTCGGCGACTGGCGTTTCTGCAAGGAGGAGTCAATCAAGCGCGTAATCGGCGACAACAAGCGCGACATCAAAATCTCCGTCATGGCGGACGCCGAAAAGAGCGACTACAAAACCGACCTCTCCCAAAAGTCCGAAAGCCTCATCGACATGGTTCGAATCGCGACCTACATTCACCAAATTCCGCTCGCGCTCGACATGATTAAACACTGCCACGACCTCGGCTACGAAACGACCGTCAACATCATGGCGGTTTCGACCGTGCGCGAAAGCGAACTCGACGAAGGCCTTGAAATGCTCGGCGAAAGCGAAGCTGAGTCAATCTACCTCGTTGACAGCTTCGGCTCGCTGTACAGCGAACAAATCCGCTACATGATGGCTAAATACATGCGCATCGCACACGAATTCGGCAAGGAAATCGGCATTCACGCCCACAACAACCTGCAACTCGCGTTCGCAAACACGATTGAGGCGATTGTCTGCGGCGCGAACATGGTAGACGGAACGCTCGCAGGCCTCGGGCGCGGCGCGGGGAACTGCCCGCTGGAACTGCTCGTGGGCTTCCTCCACAACCCGCGTTATAGAATCCGCCCGCTGCTCGAATGCGTCGAAACGGAAATCGAGCCGATGCGCGCAAAGCTCGGCTGGGGCTTCGACTACCCGTACATGACGACGGGTTTCCTCAACCGCCACCCGAAAAGCGCAATGGAATACAACGAGTCCGACAAGCGCGGACAGATAGTCAATTTCTACGACGAAATGATGAAATAACACGCGGAATGGGGAAAAGCCGTGCGCCGCGTGCGCGCGGCTTTTTTTTTTGAAATGGAAACGTTCGACAAAAAGAAAATCGAGGCGGAACGCACATTCCCGAACGAGGGGGTCGCCGTGCTCGACTGCACAATCCGCGACGGCGGAGCAATCACAAACAGCCGCTTCGACGACAAAACCGTTCGCGCCGTCTACGACGCCTGCGCCGACGCCGGCATAGACTACATGGAAATCGGCTACAAGAACGGCCGCAAGTTTTTCGACCCCGAAAAATACGGAAAGTGGCGGTTCTGCGACGAGGATTCCGTAAAGAAAATCGTGGGCGACAATCCGCGCCCGATTAAAATCGCTGCAATGTTCGACGTCGGCAAATGCGAGCCGAAGCTGCCGAAAAAATCGGACAGCCCCGTCGATTTGATAAGGGTTGCAACATACGCGAAAGACTTGCCCGCAGCCCTCGACATCGTAAAATACGCCGCCGACCTCGGCTACGAAACGAGCGTGAACATCATGGCGACTTCGACGCTTTCCGAGCGCGAGCTGAACCTGTCGTTCGAAGCCGCCGCCGAAAGCCGCGCCGACATTGTCTACATGATGGACAGCTTCGGCGGTCTTGACGGACACCGCCTGCGCTACATTCTCGCAAAGTGCAAATATATCTGTACGGAAAAGCGCGCAGGCGTGCACATTCACAACAACCTGCAACTTGCCTTCGCCAACACGATTGAGGCGGTCGAAAACGGCGCGGACATCGTAGACTGCACGCTCTGCGGGCTTGGGCGCGGCGCGGGAAACTGCCGGACAGAGCTTTTGGCGGGCTATTTGAAACGCCTTGACATGCGCCCGATTTTGGAGTGCGCGCAAAACTTCATCGAACCCCTGCGCGGAAAATACTCGTGGGGCTTCGACCACGCGTACATGGCGACGGGGCTTTTCGGCAAACACCCGTCGGCGGCTATGGAGTACGGCAAAACGCAGCCGCGCCCAAGCCTTGCCGACTTTTACGACAGCGTCGCAAACTCATAGCTGCAACAACCCCGCCTCGAAACGGACGCCACAGGCGCCCGCTTTTTTGTCTATTTTTCACTGAAAACTTCGCGCATAGGAGGGTGATTTTTCTCCGCCGTAATTGTCTCCTCCGGCAAAAAAACGCCGTCGAAATTCGACGGCGTTTTCTGTTTTGCAAGCTGTCTTCCGCTTAGAAGCCCTTGACTTTGAAGAGCGATGTGACCGACATATTGTTGTGGATTCGCAGAATCGCCTCCGTGAGCAGGTTCGCGACGCTGAGTACCGTGATGGGGTAGTCGGCATAGCGCGGGTCTGGCGGGGTGGAGTCTGTAATAATGAGTTCGTCGAGCCACTTTTCCGAAAGTCTGTCGTACGCGCTGTCGGTAAGCACTGCGTGTGTGACTGCTGCTCTGACTGTTTTTGCGCCCTTGTCTTTGAGGATTTTCGCGGCGGCGGTAAGCGTGCCCGCGGTTTCCGTCATGTCGTCAACAATCAGAATGTCGCGGCCTTCGACTTCGCCGACAAGGCTTGTCGCCTCGACAACTTCCGCGCTGATTCTGCGCTTTGCGATGAATCCGAGCTGGCAGTTGAAAAGCGTTGCGTATGCCTGCGCGCGTTTCAGTCCGCCGACGTCGGGCGCGAAAATCGTGAGGTTGTCTGCGGGCTGGTTTTTCAGATATTCGTAGATGACCGGCGACGCGTAGAGGTGGTCGCAGGGAATATCGAAGAAGCCCTGAATCTGGTTGGCGTGGAGGTCGAGCGTAAGCACGCGGTTTGCGCCCGCTGCGACCAAGAGGTTTGCGACAAGCTTTGCGGTAATCGGAACGCGCGGCTGGTCTTTTCTGTCCTGACGGGCGTAGCCGAAGAAGGGCAGAACCGCCGTGATGCGCTTTGCCGAAGCCCTGCGGGCGGCGTCAATCATGATGAGCAATTCCATGAAGCTGTCGTTTGTGGGACGGCTCGTGGGCTGGATAATAAAAACGTCGTCGCCGCGGATATGGTCGATAATCTTGACAAAAGTTTCGCTGTCGGGGAAGGATTCGACCAATGCGTTTCCAAGGGGCAGCGACAGCTGTTTGCAGATTGCTTCGGCGAGAGCGGGGTGCGTTCTGCCGGTGAAGATTTTCAGGTTGTCGATTTTCATACGTCAAAAATTCGGGCGGTTGCGCCCAATTCGATTTTTTTTTACCCTACCGCGGGCGTTTGCAAAGTCAAGCGAAATACAAAATCAATCGAATGCGCAAAAAGCGCGCGCCGAAAACGGGCGCGCGTTGCGAATAGGGCGGCTTGTTCCGAAAATCCGCCGAAATGTCCGAATTTTTGCGTTGCGGAGCTTAGAACAGCCCCGAATTTTGGTTGTAGACGGCGTCGTACTTCACGCCTATTGCGATGTAGTCGGCGCGGGTCGATGCGATTTGCGCGGTGCATTCGTCGATTGCTTTTGCCTGCGACGGCCAGCGGCGTTTCAGTTCCACCGCCGCTTTCGACGGGTTCGACTGGTATTCGGAGAGGAAGTTCGCGATGTCGGTTTGCGCCTTCGTCATGTTGACCGTGTACATCTTTTTTTCGATGTCGGCGAGTTTCTGCCACGCCTTGACGTTCGCCCTATACGCGTCGATAAATTCGGGAGGGCAGCCAGTCAGCGCCACCGACTGCGACTTTGCCGCGACTTCCGAAACCGTGTTCGACGTCGAAACTATTTGTTTGTCGATTGCATAGACCGTTTCAATCGCCGTGCATTCGGGGCTTTTCTGCGCGGGAGGCTGGGTGTTGCACGCCGCAAGCGACGCGCACGCGAAAAACAGGTAGACAAGTTTTTTTAATCCGTTCATGTTTTGCATATCGTAAAAATAGGAGTATTCTTTCGCGGAAATCGCAGCGGACTTTCATTTTTCCGTCCCGCGCTTTCCTTTTATTATTAAGACAGCGTTCGGCGGCGGGCGTTCGGAAAAATCGCGCGTATTTTCGGCGGGGCGGAAAAAATTGTTGTCGAAAAAATTAAAATCGTTCTAATGGAGGGATTGTAAAAAATTATGGCACTCGAAAAAATCAACGACGTTAAAGGCAAGGCCGTTTTCATTCCCGGAAACGACATCGACACCGACAGAATCATTCCCGCCCGCTTCATGGTTTGCGTGACTTTCGAAGGCTTGGGCAAATACGCATTTTACGACGAACGCAAGAACGCCGACGGCACGGACAAGATCCACACGCTTACCGACCCGCGCAAACAGAACGCGAAAATCCTGCTTTCGGGCGCGAACTTCGGTTGCGGCTCGTCGCGCGAGCACGCGCCGCAGTCGCTCTGGCACTACGGGTTCAGGGCGATTGTCGCCGAAAGCTTCGCCGAAATTTTCTTCGGCAACTCGACGACACTCGGCATTCCCTGCGTCTGCGCCTCGCACGCCGACATCGAAAAAATCGGCGAACTCATCGAGAAGAACCCCGACGCCCCCGTGGACGTCAACCTCGACGCAATGACGGTCTCCTGCGGAGATTTCTCGTGCAAGTGCTCCATGCCCGACACCGCCCGCGCGGCTCTCGTTTCTGGCACTTGGGACCCGATTGCGGAACTACTCGACGCGGAGTCGGCAATCAGGGAAAAGGCGGCGTCTCTGCCTTACTTTAAATAGTCATGAAATTCATTCTGGAAGGCGCGGGGATATTCATTTATCCGCTCGGTTTTTGCTCGTTTCTGGCTCTCTTTATAATCATAGAGAGGCTGATTTCTTTGCGCGACTCAAAGGTAGTTCCGCGCGAAATTGCGGGCATGCTTGTTTCGGGCGTGCTGCCGTCGGCTTCGCCCGCGTCGTCCGTCGGAAGAATTCTGTACTATTTCAACACCTCCAAGCCCGATCCCGAAGCCCTCAAAGCTTTCGCCCAGCTTGAAATGACGCGCCTCGAACGCGGCATGTTCTGGCTCGACATCGTGATTTCCGCCGCTCCGCTCTTGGGGCTGTTGGGAACGGTCGCGGGCTTGGTCGCGGTGTTCTCGGTAGATTCTTCTTCCCTGCCGACACCCGAAACAATCTCGCGCGGCGTGGGTCTTGCGCTTTCGACCACAATTCTGGGGCTTACGATTGCGATTCCCGCCATCGTCGGAAATTCCTACCTCAACAGACGCATAGACAAGCTTTGCGCGCGTCTCAACATCTGCGTTGAAAGCCTTATCGACATTCAGCAAAAAAGCGGAAAATAGTCCGTGGACATCAGGAAGAACAGGCGCAGAAGAAAGGCGGAAGTGAACATCGTCCCGATGGTGGACGTTCTCACCGCGCTTATCTTTTTCTTTCTTCTGACGATGCAGTTTAAAAACATCTACGCGGTTGACATCACGCCGCCCAACATGGAAAGCTCCGTCGGAACGTCGAAACAAAAGCCCGACACAATCGCGATTGACAGGGACGGACGCTACTACTTCAACGCGGGCGAAGTCTCTTTCGAAACCCTCGAAAAAACGATACGCGAGCTGCCCAAAGACGCGTCGCTCATTCTGCTTGCCGACAAACAGACGCCTCTTCATTTCGTGACTTCCGTTATCGACTCCGTGAAAGTCGCGAAAATCAAAAAGCTCAGCCTGCAAACCGACAAATAACTTCCGCCTCCGCCGAAAACTCCGCGCGTTTTCTTTGCGGCTGACTTTTTGCGGCGTCGCCTCCGCGCATAATGCGCGAAGCCCGCGCGGTTGCAACGCGCTGATTTTTTCGCAAAATATGCTTGTCTTGCGGGCAAAACGCGCTTGAATGTCTCTTGTTAAAACGGCGTCCGCGATTTTCGTTTTTTCTTCATGGGCTTGCCGTTTGCGGTTTTCTTTCCGCCCGCAATTTTGCCGATTTTTTCGTTTGGGACGGAGTGCGCGGGAATCGTAGCAAACATCAAAATTTAACAATCATGGACAACCTTGAAATAGTCGAAGTGGGCGGAATTTTCGCGCCCACAACAAACAACAACGGCGTGCTTCTCGACCCGAAGCGCGGCGGCAAAACCCGCCGTACCGACCCCTACGTTCCGAAGGAGCTTGTGCGCAGGTTCAACGTCAAAAAGGGGCAGTACATCACCGCAAAGGCGCATCAGGCAAACGGGCACCAAAACCCGAAAGTGCGGTTTATCGAAACAATCGACGGCGTGCCGTGCACCGAACGCCGCAAACTGCCGTCATTCCAACAGCTCACGACTATCGCGCCTAACAAAAAGCTTCGCCTCGAAACAAAAGACGAGCGCATGACAAACCGCGTAATCGACATATTCTGCCCGATAGGCAAGGGCACGCGCGGGCTGATTGTAGCTCCGCCGCGGACGGGGAAAACGACGCTGCTTAAAGACATCGCCTATGGGGTAATAGAAAACCACCCCGAATGCAAACTCATGATTCTGCTCGTCGACGAACGCCCCGAAGAGGTCACCGACTTCCGCATGGACTTGCCCGAAGCCGAAATCTACGCGTCGTCGAACGACGAAAATATCGAAACCCACATCAGAATTGCCGACCTCGCAATAGAGCGCGCAAAGCATTTGGTCGAAACGGGCAAAGACGTTGTGCTTTTGATGGACTCACTCACGCGGCTCTCTCGCGCGCACAATTCGGCAAAGGCAAACGGCGGACGCACGATGAGCGGCGGCCTCGACATTCGGGCGTTGGAGCGTCCGAGGCAGATTTTCTCGGCGGCGCGAAACACGGAGGAGGGCGGAAGCCTTACGATTATAGCGTCGGCGTTGATTGAGACAGGCTCGCGAATGGACGACCTGATTTTTCAGGAGTTCAAGGGCACGGGCAACATGGAAATGGTTCTGGACAGGAAAGTCGCGGAACTGAGGATTTGGCCTGCGATAAACATTTCGGCGTCGGGGACGCGGCGCGAGGAACTTTTGCTGTCGGCGGACGAGCTGGAGGCGGCGTCGTTTTTGAGACGAGCAATGGCGGGGGCCAAGCCGGAAGATTCGGCGGAAACGCTTATAAAAAGAATGAGCCAGTCGAAAACAAATCAGGACTTCATATCCATGATTCTTTAACGGCGCGTGAAAGCACTTCCCTAAGGGCGTTTCCCTGTACCCGCAGACCGCTCGCGTACGATAAGTACGCCACGCGCCCTGCGTGCACAGGAAAGCCATCCTTATGAAAGCACTTTGACGCGCCTAAAATTACAGTGCTGGCGCACGAAGTTTTTTAGGTTGCTTTGGGAGAAAAGAGGAGTGTACAGAAAGCGGAAATTCCAAGTTGTGGGATTTTCGCTTTTTTTTTCTGCGCAAAGCGCGTCTATTTTAATTCGTTTCTTACTGACGTAAAATAATTCCGACGCCAGTAATTGCCAACGGCAATACGAACTAAAACAAAAAAGGCGCGGTTATAGCCGCGCCGCATAATCACCATGAGGAACGAAGTTCCGACGACCGGCGCGGCTCGCGCCCTTAGAGCCAAGATTTGGAGAAGGGGGTATCTTTGAAGAGGGCGGCGATGCCAGTAATTTGTTTAAGGCGGAGGATTTCGTCTGCGCTCATGCCGAGGTGTTTTGAAATCCACGCGTTCGACTTACCCATTTCGGTGAGTTCGGCTACGATGTTGCTCATAAGGTCAACGTCGTGCGAGCCGCGGGCGCGGTTGTGGCGGATAGTTGACGCCATGCGGTCGTCGATTGGGCGGTCGATGACTACCACGGGCAGCATGCCGTTTTCGCGCTCGTAGATGTCGGGGTGGATTTGTATGATTCGGAAGCGGTGGAAACCGTCCACGACTTCGTATACGTCCTCGTCTTTCAGGTAGTAGCAGACGATGGGCTGGGTGTAGCCGTCCTCCTTGATTGAGTCGTAAAGGAGCTTCATTTCGGGAGGGGCGACCTTGTTGGGGTTGTAGCAGTTCGCCCTGATTTTCTCTACCGGCACGGCGCGGACGCCGTACACGGGACTTTTCGGTTTGTTTGTCATAAATTTTTATATTTTTCCAGAAGGTTTCTCATTTTTTCCTGTTGGTGCTTTGTCTGCGAGAAACTCAGCCCCGAACAGAGGTGGTCGTTTTTGAGAATGCAAATGCACATGCGCCGCCAAGACGGGGTGAGCTTCTTTTGCTCGAAGCCGTTGTCGATGTGGTCGGGAATTTTGGAGTAGCGCACGATAGGCTCGTTCGAGGGCGATTTTCTATCGGTAATTTTCGCTTCGGGCGGGAGGTCGCCGATAAATTCGCCGCCGACGGGCGAGCCTTTTTTGTGCCACCACCAGATGAAGCGTTTGAACTTCGCCTTGTAGTGGGCGGCAAGTTCGGGCGGGAGGGTTGCAAGAAGCAGCTTGCAGTAGCTTTTCCAAGTGTGCCCCTGCGGCAGTTTGACGTTGCGATAGCCCATGATTCGGTTTCCGCAGTAGATGTTGCCGAAATTCGCGCCGCTTACGCGGTTGACGACTTTCGCCCAAGTGTCAGGCTCTATGACGCGGTAGAGGTTAAGCCCCTTGCGCTGGTCGTCGCCGTAGGGCTGGCAAATGCGCTGGGAGGCGAGCGGCACGCCCGCCTTGTAGAAGAGGTCGTAGAGCCTGTTGTACTTCCAGCCGAGCCTGCCGTTGGCGACCCACACGTCGCGGACATTCCAGTCGTAGATGGGGTAGGCGTTGTAGAGGGTGTCGGTAATTTTCGTCGTCCAGTTTTTGCCGTCGAGGGTTTCCTTTACATAGTTGCGGATAGTGCGGTATCGGTTTAGGCTCTCGTCGGAGCGGATTCCGACAAGGCACGCGGTCTTTTGCCCGTTGGAGTACCATTTGCCGAAAGCGGGGACGAACTCTTCGAACTCCATTTTCTTTTGGAAAAACGGGAATGGATTGTTTTGCTCTGTGGCGAGATTGGGATAGTCGGGGTATTCGCGAATCCACTTGTCGCGCTCGTCCAAGTCCCAGCAAGTCCAGAACGGCGAAAAGACGCTGACGGCGTTGCGGAGGGTGAGCGGCAGGCAGCACCAGTAGACGTCGAGCATGTCGGCGTTTTCGAGAAGCGTCTCCCTGATGTAGTCTATCGTTGTAAGGTACTGTCCCTCCAAGTCTATGAAGAGCACGCCGAGCTTTTTTTTGATTTTTTTCCGCCGCATGCAGTCGAGCGCGAGGTTGAGCACAACCGAGCTGTCTTTTCCGCCCGAAAACGAGACGTAGACGCGCTCGAAATTGTCGAAGATGAATTCCATGCGCTCCGTTGCGGCTTCGTAAACGTTTTTGTCGAGATATTGCTTCAAAGTTTTTGCGCCTCCTGCGCGGTGATGACGCGCTCGAACATTTCGAGCAGGTCGCGTTTTCTGTCGAGACTGTACTTTATGATGTCTTCAAGCCCCGTGTTAATCCAGAGGTTGTAGACGTTGACGGTTTTTGTCTGTCCCGTCCTGAAAATTCTGTGCGTCGCCTGTTCCTTTTCCTTGTAGTCGAAAGTCTGCGAATAGAAGACGACGTTGTTTGCGCATTGGAGGTTCAGCCCCATGCTTCCGACTCCGTAGGTGCAGACGAGCACGCTTTCTTCTGTTTCGAAAAGCGAGAGGTCGTCCTTTCTGGCGCCCATGTAGACAAGCCCGCCGAATGTCCTGTTCAGCATTTGCGCCTCCGCCACGAACTTCGCGAAAATCACGACTTTCTCGCCGCGGTCGAGTATCCTGTTGACGATTTCTATCGCCGCGCAAAACTTAGCCTTGCACGATACCGTGTACGCGTGCTGGAACGCCTGCGCGACCGAAAAAAAGCAGACGTAGAATTTGCCGTTGAGGTATTTCCGCTTGAAGTCGGAATAGCGTCTGCGCTCGGCGGAATCGAGGTCGAACTCGCGGTTATAGACTCTAATGCGGCACTCGTTGTCGAAGTCTGCGTCGAAAACGTAGGGCTTGATGATTTCGGCGAGAGCCTCCACATTCGCGGGTTTCGACCACCTGCGCCACGGGAAGGGGTCAATTCCGTCGAAGAAATAGACGAGGAAATTGTCGGCGAACTGCCGCTCGGTCATTTTGAGAATGTTGGGCGAGAGGAACGAAATCTGCGCGTAGAGGTCGAGCAGGCTTTTCGTGATTGGCGTGCCGTTTAGGATAATCCTGAAATCGAAAAGGTGGTAGTCTTCCAAAAGGCGGCGCGTGCGCAGGGCCTTTGTATTTTTTATGAAAATGCTTTCGTCCACAATGCAGAAGACGCGGCGCGACTCCGCAATTTTGCGCATTTCGAGGTATTTCGAGTCGCTCTGCGAAACGCTTTCCGTGGAAAAGAAGAAAATCAGTCCGAAAAAGCCCGCGGACCACTTTTCTATTTCCGACAGATACCTTGCCGACTTCAAGAGCGAGGCGGGGGCAATCCAGATAACGGCGTCGATGTTTCCGAGCCTGAGCCTTACGAGGTCGCACGCAACCTTTGTTTTGCCCGAACCCATCTTCATGAACAACGCGCCCGCGCGAAGCTTCGACAGCTTTTCAACAGCCGACCGTTGGTTTGATTCTAAGTTCATCTATGCAAATCTGGTTGTAGACGGGAGCGATTTTCGGCGGAATGTGGAAAAGCAGCTTCCACCTGAGCCCGTGCTTTTCGGCTATCGACTTTTCGAGAATCACCGAGTTGCGCGCGCCCGTCTTGAAGGCGTCGTTCGGAAGCTCGACGCGCTTTCCGCCGACGAGAAGCACCGAGGAGTTTTCGTCCGAGCGTTCGATTTTGCTGTACCAAACTCTCACTTTCATTTGAAGGGCGCGGGAAAAGTTGAATGAAAATTATAATGTGATATTGAGTTTGAATTATTATTTGTCAAATGGAGAATTTCCCTTCCTCCTCTTTTTTGCCCTCCCTCGCACCCCTTGTGCGAAAAAGCCTCCTCCGTCCCCTCCCTCCGCTTTTGTCAAGATAGCCCGCCCCCTCCGCCCGATTTTCCGACTTTTCGCGCAAAAAGCGGAAATTTTTTGAAAAATGGGGTTGTAAAATGCCCGTAAAACTTCAATCTTGTCGGATTGATTTATTAAACAGGAAACGCAATGCTTACGGAATTTAAAAGTCAGATTATCGCCGATGTCGGAATCAGCATGGGCGACGAAGGTAAGGGACGCCTCGTCTACGAAGTCATAGACGAACTCAAATCGAAAACGGGACGGAAAAATATCGCCGCCATCGTAATCAAAGTAAACGGCGGCGCAAATTCGGGACACACCGCCGGCGGCGTCAAACTCAACCTCCTCCCCGCGGGCGTGATAGAAAACGACGTCGAAACGCTGGCAATCGGCGCGGGCGTTGTTGCCGACCCCCGCAAATTCATCTGGGAGGGCGCGCCGCTCGAAAAACGCGGATACAAAATTTTCGACAGACTCGTAATCGACGAACGCACAATGATGTCCGACCTCGGACACAGACTTCTCGACCTCGCGTGGGAAGACTACCGCGTAAACGTCCTCAAAGACGAGCCGCGCGGCTCGACGGGCAGGGGCATCACGCCGTCCTACGCCGACGAAGTCAGCCAGTTCCAAATTTGCTACGCCGAATTTCTCGGACACAAAGAAGACTTTGCCCGCAAACTTTCCGCAAAACTCACCCGCGTCTGCGACACAATAAAATACGTCTGCAAAGTGTCGCCCGAAAAGTGGGCGCAGTTCTTCGAAAAGCTCACAAACGCGGAACTTAGGGCAAACGCCGACGCAATCAAAGACGGCGTGTTTGCCGAGTCGGACTTCGACTTTAAAAAATTCATGGGCGCAAATCCCTTCGAAATCAATATCGACGCGGTTGTGGAAGAATATTGGTCGGCTGGACGGAAACTTGCAAAGAACATCGGCGACGTGCGCGAAATCTGCCTGAAAGCGCTGTCGGAGGGCAGGTATATCGTCGGCGAATACGGGCAGTCGTACTGGCTCGACAAACGCCACGGCTTTGCGCCCAATGTAACGGCGTCGCACACGGGCGTTCCCGAATTTTTCGAAAGCGCGTGCATTCCGCTCCGCGCGGTCCACACGCTCGGCTGCTGCAAGGCTTACGACACGAAAGTAGGCACGCACGTCTTCCTCACGCAAATGGACGACGCCCACCCGCTCGCCCAAAAGCTCAAAAAGCTCGAATACGGCACAAGCACGGGACGCCAGCGCATGGTCGGCTGGTTCGACGCCGTCGAAAAGGGCGACGCGCTCCGATACGGCGGCTACGAAGACATCGTAATAAACAAGCTCGACGCGCTGTCGTACTCCGGCGATTGGAACGGCGACCTGCTTGTGTGCACTTCGTATGTGGACGACTCCACGGGCGAAGTATACCACGGCGTTCCGCGCTGCGACGCGCTCCGCAAAAAACTGCGCCCCGTGTACGCAAAACTTGCGGGCTGGAGCGAAGACATTTCGAAAGTCCGCTCGTTTGCCGACCTTCCCGAAAACGCGAAAAAATACGTCGCGTTCTGCCTGAAAAGCGTCGTGGAAGTCGCGTCGAAGTCGGGTTTAAACAACAAGCCGAATTTGCGATATATCGGTGTCGGGCCGATGCAGTCCCAAATCATAAGAGACATACCTTCGACCGACGAACTTCTAAAACTCGTATAACACGCACACACTTGCGCCGCCGCTCCGCAAAACGCGCGGCGCGCGCGGAATCGTAAAATGGCTACGGAATATAAATGCGACATATGCGGCAAGCCCGCAACATTCCACATCACCAAAATCGTAAACGGTAAAAAGGTGAAGGTGCATTTGTGCTCCGAGTGCGCTGAAAAGGCGTCGCTCGACGCCGCAAATCTGCCGCTCGACCTTTTCCCGAAATTGAAGGAACTGGAAGAGAAAATAGTGTCGGCAAAGGCGGCAAACCCGGATTCGTGCCCGACTTGCGGGGCGTCGCTTTCGGAAATCGAAAAGGGCGCGAGGTTCTCGTGTCCCGACTGCTACGTCGCGCTGGGCAACAGGCTCTTCGAGCTTTTCGCCCAAATGCACGCAGCGACGGAGCACAAGGGCAAGACGCCGAAAACGCACGGCGCAAACTGCTTTGCGTCGATAGACAACTCCAAAAAACTGCGCGATTTCGAGGAAATCGCGGGCGGCGAGCTGTTCGACGAAACGCTCGAAAACACGCTCGACGCGTTCCTGTCGGAAACGCAGCCCGTAAAGCTCAACGCCGAGGTTGTGGAGGATTCGCAGCCCGACGCCCAGCCCGCGGAGGAGACTCCCGGACTCTTGCAGAAAATGCTCGACGAAGCCGTCGCCGAGGAGCGGTACGAAGACGCCGCCGACCTGCGCGACAAGCTCAAAAAACTGTCCGAAAAGAACAAATAATGGTCTTGAAAATCCACAGAAAAAACTCCGCAATCGTGATGACTTCGCGCATAAGGCTTGCGCGGAACTTGGCGCACACGCGCTTCTCGAACGCGGCGTCTTGCGGGGAGCTTGCAGAGGTGTTCGAAAAATGCGCCGACGCGCTCTCAAAGACGGGGAAATTCAAGGGCGGCAGGCTCGTAAAGATGTCCGAAATCTCCGACTTCGGAAAGAGCATGCTCGTCGAGGAACGCCACGCAACCCGCGAACTCGCGGGCGCAACCGAAAACGCGGGCGTGTACATTTCAAAAGACGGCGCGGCAAGCGCAATGATTAACGAGGAAGACCACCTCCGCATTCAGGCTGTCGCAAAGGGGCAGCGGCTCAACGCGCTGTGGCGCACGGTAAATTCCATAGACGACGCCGTCGAGGAGCGGCTCGAATACGCGTTCAGCCCCAACTTCGGCTACCTCACGGCGTGCCCGACAAACGTCGGAACGGGAATGCGGGCGTCGGTCATGTTGCACCTTCCCGCGCTTTCGCTCGGCGGCCAGATAGAGAAAATAGTGCGCGGGCTTAACCAGCTGGGAATGGTAGTCAGGGGCGCGAACGGCGAAGGCAGCGACTCTTACGGGGCGTTCTTCCAGCTGTCGAACCAGCAGACGCTTGGAATTTCCGAAGAGGAAATCATAGCAAAAATCGCAAAATTTACCGACAAGCTCGTCGAGTTCGAAACAAACGCGCGGCTGAAAACGATGCAACAAACGCCCGTTGTGATTGTCGATAAGATAGCGCGGTCGGTCGCGATATTGAAAAACTGCAAACTTATAGACACAGCCGAGGCGGTCTCGCTGCTTTCGAACATTCGCATGGCGGCGGACATGGGCTTCTGCAAGTCGGCGGGAGACGTCATAGAAGATGTCGACAACGCAATTCTCGACATTCAGCCCGCGCATTTGCAGGACAAATTCAATATCAGGGAATCCGAGGCGTCCGAGCGCGACGCGGTGAGGGCGGCGTATCTTAACACGTTCGCCGCGGGACTTCCCGAATTCGCCGCAAAATAAGTTAATATCGGCATGTTGCGTCCGATAAACAACGCGCAACACGGAAGGAATTATCATAAAATGCAGCACTTTACACCGAGAGCCCAACAGGTAATAACGCTGGCGCGCAAAGAAGCGGCGCGTCTGGGGCACAACTACATAGGCACGGAACACATCTTGCTCGGCATAATCCGCTTGGGGCAGGGGGTTGCCGTAAACGTCCTGCGCAAAATGGGGATAAACCTCGAAAACGTGAGCGCGGAAATCATGCGCCAAGTCGGCGGGGGAGATGCCATGATGCAGGCGGCAAACGACCTCAAATACACACAGAGAGTGCAGAAAGTGCTATCGCTGGCGTCGAACGAGGCGGGCAGACTCAACCACAACTATATAGGCACGGAACACATTTTGCTTGGGCTTCTTCGCGAGGGCGAGGGAGTCGCGGCGGAAGTTCTGCGTAAGCTGGGCGTGAATATCGACGCCTGCCGCAACCAGATTCTTGCCGAGCTAGACCCAAAGTTTGTGGGCGATACCCCCGACGACCCCGACTCCGACATTCCCCAGTCCGAGGGCGGCGAACGCTCCGAACACGGCAAACAGAGCGCGCTTAAAGCGTTCGGGCGCGACCTTACGGAACTTGCCCGCAACGGCAAGCTCGACCCCGTCGTGGGACGCGCAAACGAAATCATGCGCGTAATTCAAATTCTGTGCCGCCGCACAAAGAACAACCCGGTTCTCGTGGGAGAGGCGGGCGTCGGCAAAACCGCGATAGTCGAAGGCTTGGCGCAGGAAATCGCAAAAGGCGAAGTCCCCGAACTGATTGCCTCAAAACGCGTAATCACGCTCGACATGGCTCTGATGGTCGCGGGCACAAAATACCGCGGACAGTTCGAAGAGCGAATCAAGGCGGTCATGGACGAAATCGAAAAGGCGGGCGACGTCATTCTTTTCATCGACGAACTCCACACGATAGTCGGCGCGGGCGCGGCGGAGGGCGCAATGGACGCCTCCAACATCTTCAAGCCCGCGCTCTCGCGGGGGTCGTTGCAGTGCATAGGCGCAACGACTATCGCAGAATACCGCAAGTTTATCGAAAAGGACAGCGCGCTCGACAGGCGTTTCCAGAGTGTCAAAGTCGAAGAACCGTCGCGCGACGACGCCATTCTGATTCTCAAAGGCCTGCGCGGCAACTACGAAAAACACCACCACTGCGTGTACTCCGACGCCGCGCTCGAAGCCGCCGTAAAACTCTCCGAACGCTACATCACAAGCAGGTTTTTGCCCGACAAGGCAATCGACGTAATCGACGAGGCAGGCTCCCGCGCGAGAATCAAAACGCTCGAACGCCCGCAGGAGGTGCTCGACATCAACGCGAAAATCGCCGATACGGAAAAGGCGAAGGAGGACGCAATCCGCGACCAACGCTACGAGGACGCCGCAAAACTGCGAGACGCCGAAAAATCGCTCTCGCGCGAGCGCGACGAAATCGTCAAAAACTGGAAGAAGTCGCTCGAAGACAAGCGCGTGGAAGTCGGCGAGGACGACATCTACGCGGTGGTTTCGACGTGGACGGGCATTCCGCTTTCGCGCATGGAAAAAGAGGAGAGCAAAAAACTGCTCGAACTCGAAGACCGCCTGCGCGCACGCGTCGTGGGGCAGGAGGAGGCTACGTCGGTTATCGCCCGCGCCCTCAGACGCTCCCGCGCCGCGCTTAAAGACCCGAAACGCCCGATAGGCTCGTTTCTGTTCTTGGGTCCGACGGGCGTCGGGAAAACGTATTTGGCAAAGATGCTCGCCGAACAGATGTTCGGCAAGCAGGAGGCTCTCATTCAAATCGACATGTCCGAGTATATGGAAAAATACTCGGTCTCGCGGCTAATCGGCTCGCCCCCCGGATACGTCGGGCACGAAGACGGCGGACAGCTCACCGAGCAGGTTCGCAGACGTCCGTATAGCGTAATCCTCTTCGACGAAATCGAAAAGGCGCACCCCGACGTCGTGCAGATTCTCCTGCAAGTCTTGGAGGACGGCAGACTCACCGACAGCCTCGGCAGAACGGTCGATTTCCGCAATACGATTATAATTCTTACAAGCAACGTCGGTGCGAACATTCTGCAAAAGAACCCGTCGATGGGCTTCGGTGCGGCGGGCTTCGACGACGATTACGACAAGCTCAAAGAGAAAGTCATGGACGAAATGAAAAAATCGTTCCGCCCCGAATTTCTCAACCGCATAAACGACATCGTCCTCTTCCGCATGCTCACAAAGGCGGACATGGAAAAAATCGTCGGGCTTGAGCTTGACAAACTCCGCGCAAGACTCGCCGAAAAGGGAATGTCGCTTGTTCTCGACAAGCCCGCGACGGACTTCCTCATATCGAAAGGGTGGGACGAAAAGTACGGAGCGCGGCCGCTCAAACGCGCAATCGAACGCGAGCTTGAAGACGCCCTTGCCGAGGAAATCCTGCGCGGAACAATCACCGACGCTGGCGAAATTTTCGCAACGCTCGCCGACGGCGGCAAACATATCGCATTCTCGCAGAAAAAGAAACCGTGTAAAAAGGCGTAGTTTAAAAATTTCCGCAATCCGCAGGCATTCGGCTTGCGGATTTTTTTTTTGCGCCCGCGCGTCGAAAGCCGCGCCCATTTTTTGCGCCTCCGCGCGGCATTTTGCTTGCGCGGCGCGTCGGAACCCGTAGGATAGGCGGCTTAATTTCTTTCAGAAAAAATTATGAAACCTAAAAAAGTCGGAATACTCACGGCGGGCGGACTCGCGCCCTGCCTGTCAAGCGCAATCGGCGGTCTGATTGAACGTTATACGGAAATCGACCCCTCCATCGAAATCATATGCTACATCAACGGCTACAAGGGGCTGTTGCTCGGCGATAGCATCAAGGTAGACGCAAAAATGCGCGAACAGGCGCACTTGCTCCACCTCTACGGCGGCTCGCCCATCGGCAACTCGCGCGTGAAGCTTACAAACGTTAAGGACTGCGTAAAGCGCGGCCTCGTCAAAGAAGGTCAGGACCCGCAGAAAGTTGCGGCAGACCAGCTCGTCAAGGACGGCGTAGACATTCTCCACACAATCGGCGGAGACGATACCAACACCGCGGCTGCCGACTTGGCTAAATTCCTTAAAGAAAATAACTACGAACTCACCGTCATCGGGCTTCCCAAGACGATTGACAACGACGTCTATCCCATTCGCCAGAGCCTCGGCGCGTGGACGGCGGCGGAAGAGGGCGCAAAGTTCTTCAAGAACGTCGTCGGCGAATGCGGCGCAAACCCGCGCATGCTTATTATCCACGAAGTAATGGGGCGCAACTGCGGCTGGCTTACTGCGGCGACTGCGGCGAAATACCGCGAAATGCTCAACCGCGGCGAATACGCCGACGGTCTCGGACTCACAAAAGCGCGCCGCGACGTCCACGCAGTGTTCATTCCCGAAATGGAAATCGACATCGCCAAGGAAGCGAAACGCCTCAAAGAAGTCATGGACAAGAACGACTGCGTAAACATCTTTATCTCCGAGGGCGCGGGCGTTAAGACGATTGTCGCCGAAATGGAGACAAAGGGCGAGGAGGTTCCCCGCGACGCTTTCGGACACGTCAAGCTCGACGCCGTAAACCCCGGCAAATGGTTCGGCAAACAGTTCGCCGAAATGATTGGCGCGGAAAAGGTTATGGTTCAGAAGAGCGGCTATTTTGCCCGCGCGGCTGCGGCAAACGCCGACGACCTGCGCCTCATCAAGAGCTGCACAGACCTCGCCGTAGAATGCGCAATGCGCAGGGAAAGCGGCGTAATCGGCCACGACGAAAACAACGGCAACGTCCTCCGCGCTTGTGAATTTGAGCGTATCAAAGGCGGAAAACCGTTCGATACGAAGCAGGCTTGGTTTGTCGAATTGCTGAAAGCAATCGGACAGGCGTAGCCTCAAAAAGGGGCAACACGCGAAGCGGGTTGCCCCAATTTGAGATAGAGGCGGAAAATCTCAAAAAGGGGCAGCACGCGAAGCGGGTTGCCCCAATTTGAGATAGAGGTGGAAAACCTCAAAAAGGGGCAGCACGCGAAGCGGGTTGTCCCAATTTTTTGAGAAGAGCGGGAAACCGCGCAAAATGAGGTGGAAAACGTTTATCGGTTTTTATCAAAAGAGAAATCTCTTTCATGAGATTTCTCTTTTTTGTTGTAAAATGCCGCTCTCTGTTGCTTGCGCCTGACGATACTAAAAAGCGGCATGGCATTTTTGCCGTGCCGCTTGCTTATGAAAATTGCGGAGGAGCTTAGTGCCAGTTGCGGTCGTTTTGCGCTCCGCTACCGTACGCGCCCTTTGCTTCGAAACGCATTTTGTAGACTTCTTCGGAAAACTTTTTGAAAGTCTCCACAAGCTTGTAGTGCGGGGTGTCCGCCATGTCGATAAGCCCGATTCCGCTGTCGGCTTTGTCGTACCTGCCCGTGGCGGGAAGGTCGAACCACGCGAACCAGTCTATGCCCGCAACGGCGGGGTTGTGCGCCGCGCTCCGCATGAATTCGAGCGTGCACCGCGCCTGATTTTCCGCGGTTTCGACGGGAACCATCGTTATGCCGAACGTGCCCCCGTCGTAGGGCGTAAAGTGGTATTCGCCGATGAGAATGGGGCGGTCTTTCGAGCCTGCGGGCAGGGCGAGGTTCGAGATATTGTAGCGGTAGATGTTGGCTGTAACGACTTCGCAGTAGTCGGTCGAAATCATCGCGGCGTATTCCCACGCCGAGCCGTATGTTCCGAAGCTGCACCCCAAGTACATAGCGTCTTTGTCGATGTTCTTGATTGCATCGCGGCAGACTTTGAAATATTGGCGCGTGTAGAGTTCTTCGAAGTCGTACAAGTCGGCAATGCCTTTTTCGGTGGTCGGGAAGAAGTTTTTTGTTTTGAGGAATCCGGCTTTCGATTCGTACTTTGAGCCCCACGCGTCGTTCAGATTTCGGAGTGTTTTGTATTTTTTTTCGAGCATTTGCCAGAACGCGATTTTCGCGCTCTGCGTTTCTCCGCACGAGAGCACGCCTTTCGAAATTTCGGCGCGCTTTTCGACCCACGGCAGCTCGCCGTCTACGAACACGCCGAAGCAGTACGCGCTCTTTATGTATGGGGCGCATTCGGCGAGCCGCTCGCGCACGGATTTTTCGAACTTCGGCGAGAACCAGTCGGGCGGCAGCTGCCACCAGCCGTGGAGCTTGTAGTCGCCGTCAATCCACTCTTCTGGCGCGGAGTAAACCGTAACGGTGTAGGGCACTTTCGCCTTTTCGAGAAGCGGGTACTCGCTCAAATGCCCGCCGAGGTTTACGCCGAAAAGCTTTGCGCGCCGCGCCAAGATTTTTGCGAGAAAGTCGGCGTCGGGGTTGCCGTATTTTATGTCGATATTTCGGGCGTAGTAGTTGAAGCTTTTTGCGGGCTTGCCCTGAAAGTACGAGCGTTTGAAAGGCGCGGTTGCAAGCGTGTACTTTTCGCCGACGGGTTTTTCGAAGAATTTTTCGCGCCCTTCAATGGGCGTTGACGGCGTGCGCTTTTCGCAGTCGCGCCCGTCGAGTTTCGGCGGATTCAGACTCCACCCGAAGCCCGCTTTGCACGCGCCCACCGCAAAGAACGGATTGCCGTCGGGCGTGATGAACCACCATTTGCCGTCGATTTTCTGCGTCCTGAATTTGCCCGTCGCCGCGAATTTTTTGTCGGGCGAGACAAAGCCGAAATACTTGTCGCGGTCGGGGCGCGAGTCGGGCAGGGCGTCGGCGAGCGTTTTCTCCCGCGCAGCCTGCGCCTTCAAGTCGGCGTCGGAGTGAACCTTGTCGGTCCAGTCGCGGTGCTTGTACTGCCCGTATTTGTCGATGAACGGGAAAAATTCGGCTTCCGACATCGACAGAATTTTGTCGTCCGCTTTCAGATAGTAGTTCTTGAACGGATTGCTGCGGCACGACGCGAACACTTTTGCATTGTGCACCGCCCAGTCGCTTTTCGCGGGGGCGTTGAAGCCGCGTACTTTAACGTTGTCGAACACGGCGCGCCCGCCCGCCGACACGCAAACGCGCAGAGTGCACTTTTGCCCCGCGCGTCCGTGGAAGAGCGCCTTGAACGTTTCGATGTCGCCGTCGTTGTGCAGAAAAAACGGGCGTTCGCTGCGGAAGTCGGTGTACTTCCCGTTCCGGTCGATAAAGCCGACTTGCGGCGCGCCTTTCGCGCCGTTGAGCGTTTTGTAGTTGAACGAGACTTCGAAGACGTTGAATTTGTCGCTCGACACTTCGAACGCGGTCTCGTCTTTGCCGTTGGCGGCGTCGCACAAAAGCGAGCGCGAGCCGCCGATGGCTTCGTCTTTCGCGTCGGTTATGCGCGATTGCGCCCCGATTTCGAGCGTCGGTTTTGCCCCTTCAAAATCTTCGTTTGCAATGTAGCTTTGCGCCGGCGCGACCGCCGAGGCGATTCCCATTGCGATAAATCCGAATGCTGTTTTTTTCATTTTTTTCAAAAGTTGCGTTTTGTTTAAAAATCCGAATTTTTGATTTTATCCGCCGATTAACGCGCGGATTTCGCAAGTTTTAACAGTTCGGCGAAGTTCATTTTCAACTCGCCCCCGTACCAGTTTTTCCACCCGCCCTCGGTGTTGATTTCCTTTGCGCGGTCGAAGTATCCGAATGCCTCCAAGGCCTTGTCAAGCTCAGCCTGCGCGGCGGCGCAGTCGCGTTTTGAGAGCGCGATGACTGAGGAGGTCGAATGCTTGTAGATGTCGGAGCACGCCCGCATTATCAGCGCGTGTGAAAGCAGGTTTGTCCGCAGGAATTTCCGCGACGGTTCTTGCAGGTTTGGAAGCGATTTTTCGATTTCCGCAACCGCGTTTTCGAAATTTGCCGATTGCTTCGAGATGTGCGCAAGCCTTTCGGGGAATGTTCCCTTTTCGAAGTGCATGTCGGAGAGAAATTGCCGCCAGATTCGCTCCGTTTCAGGGTCGCGGTTTTTCACTTTGCCCGTGTCGGTTTTGACTCTTTCGACAAAGCTATTAAAGCTTTTTTTAGATTTCGCCGCGTTTTTTATCAGCGTGAAGTTTTGGATAATTCCCTTTTGCGCCGCGCCGTTTTTGTCGAAAAGTGTAAACTGCGCCGCGAGCAGTTCCGCCGCGCACGCAAATAATCCCGCAAGCAAAAGACATTTCCTCATGCGCAAGACTCTATTTTGAGGGGCGTAATTGTCAACCGCAAATCTCGCCTCAATCGAATGCGGCGGGGCGGGCGCTTAGTCCCACGGAAGTTTTACGCCGCTTAGCGGGCGGAGATTCGACGTGTCAACAGGGACAAGGATTTTCCCCCTGTTCAGAATGTCCCGAGGGTCGAAGATTTTTTTTATTGAGTGCATCAGTTCAAGCTCGGTCGGCGTGTGCTGTTTGGACATGTATTTCGACTTCAAAAAGCCCATTCCGTGTTCGCCCGACACCGCGCCGCCCACTTCCACAGCCCTTGAAATAGCCTTGTCCATCGCCGCGAGCGCGCGGGCGCGTCCCGTCGGATCCGACGATTTGTACATGAAGTGGATATGGTAGTTGCCGTCGCCCGCGTGTCCGAACACGGGGGTTGCGAGCTTGTATTCCCTGCCCAAATTTTTGAAATATTCGAAGTACGCGTCGAGCGATTCCGCGGGCAGAACGATGTCCTGATTTATTTTTCCGTCGCCAAGCTCGAACATAGATTGCGACGCCTTGCGGCGGATTTCCCAAAGCCTTTCGGTTTCGGCGTTGTCGGCGGCGTATTTTGCGTCGGCTTCGGGCGAGAGCGTTTGCGCGAATTTCCGCGCCTGTTCCGCGCTGTCGTCGTCGTCGAATTCCGCGAGGATTGCCGCCGAGTTTGCGGGCACGCCGAAGTCGGGGTGTCTTGCCCGAATGCACGAGACCGTTTCGACGTCCATGAATTCGAGCACGCAGGGCGAGAGGTTTGCCCGCATGATTTTCCCGACGCCCTTGAACGCCTCTGTATCGCTTTTGAAAAACGCAAGCGCCGCCGTGCGCGACTTCGGGAGCGGAAGCAGTTTCAGCCACGCCTCCGTTACGATTCCGAGCGTGCCCTCCGAGCCTATGAAAATGTCGCGCAGGTTGATTCCCACCGAATATTTTTTCAGCGGCAATGCCCCCGATACCGCGCGGCCGTCGGCAAGCACCGCTTTCAGTGCGAGCACGTTTTCGCGCGTCGTGCCGTATTTGAGCGCGCGCAGTCCGCCCGCGTTGCACGCGATGTTTCCGCCTATCGACGAGAATTTGTGCGAGGACGGGTCGGGCGCGTAGAACAGCCCGAATTTGTTTGCCGCCTCGTCCACATTTGCCGTGATTGCGCCCGCGCCGACGTGCGCCATGCGCGAGACCGCGTCGATTTCGATGAAGTCGATTCCCGACATGTCGAGCACAACGCCCCCGCATGTCGGCACACAGCCGCCCGCGCAGCCCGTTCCCGAGCCTCTTACGGTAATCGGAACGCCGCAGTCCGACGCCGCCTTCATCGTTTCCGAAACGTCGGCCTCCGACTTTGCGTAGACCACGGCGTCGGGCAAAAAGCTGTACCGCATTTGGTCGAGCGACGCCGCAAAGCGCGAGTGTTTGTCCGTCGCGCAAGCAATTCCGCATTCTTTGAGTCTGCGGAGCATTTCGCATAAATCGGGCATGCTATTTAAGATACGGCTGCATTGATTCGTAGTGGAACGTGCGCAGCCTGCTTACGATGTGCCGCGCGCGTTTGAGCGAAAGTATTTCGTTTCTGAGCGCGCGGGCGGTTTCATATTTCGTTTTTCTCAGCAAAAATTTGATTTCGTTGACCGCCTTCGGGCTCATGCTGAACTCGCTAACGCCCATGCCGAGCAGAAGCGGCGCGAAAATCGGGTCTGCCGCAAGCTCTCCGCAGACGCAGACGGGAATGTTCGCCCTTTGCGCCGCCGATACAACCATGTCGAGCGTGCGGATTACCGCGGGGTGGGTAGGCTCGTAGAGGTAGGCTACCATGTCGTTAACGCGGTCAACCGCCAGAATGTATTGGATAAGGTCGTTCGTGCCGATGCTTATGAAATCGCAGACGTCGCAGATGATGTCGGCTGTAATTGCCGCGCTTGGAACTTCAATCATTGCGCCGACTTGAATGTTTTTGTCGAAGGCTATTCCCGCCGCCGCAAGCTCGTCCTTCGCCTGCTCAATCAGCACGCGCGAGCGTTCGACCTCGCGAATCGAGTTTATCATCGGCAGCATGATTTTCACTTTGCCGAACGCGCTCGCCCTGAGTATTGCTTTCAGCTGCGTGAGGAAAATGTCCTTGTGGTCGAGGCAGAACCTGATTGCCCTGTACCCCATGAACGGATTTTCCTCTTTGTTTACCATTTTCATGAGGTTCAGGTTTTTGTCTCCGCCGAGGTCGAGCGTGCGGATTGTTATAGGTTTGCCGCATGCGGCGACCGCCGCGTTTTTGTAGGCCTCGAACTGCGCGTCCTCGTCGGGGAACGAGCCGCTGTCGAGGAAAAAGTTTTCGGTGCGCAGAAGCCCGACGCCGTCGCAGTAGCTCATTGCGCCTTCGGGAATGTCGGCGGCGGAGCTTATGTTAAGCTCTATTTTGAATTCCTTGCCGTCGGAGGTTATCGAGGGGTAGGGCAGCGACGTGTCGAAAACCTTTTGGATTTCGCGGTGCACCGACTCTATTTCCGTGAAGTGGCAGAGCGTGTCGCGCGACGGGTTCACAACGACGTTTCCGTTGTAGCCGTCAACCAGCAGGAATTCGCCCGACGAAATTTTGTCGGCAACGCCGTCCACTCCCACAATGCACGGAATGCCGAGCGAGCGCGAGAGAATCGCCGTGTGGCTTGTCTGCGAGCCTTTTTCCGTAACGATTGCAAGGATTTTGCTCTTGTCTACGAGCGCGAAGTCCGACGGCGCGAAGTCGGAGCTTACAAGAATCAGCGGGTCGGAAAGCGCGCCGATTTTCGACGTCTCGATTCCCAGCATGTTTGCTATCACGCGCCGCGACACGTCTTTGAGGTCGCAGATTCTTTCGCGGATAAACGAGTCGTCTATTTTCTCAAACGCGTCGATGAATTTGTTGATTACGTTCGAGTAGCAGTACTCGATGTTGAAATGCTCCTTTTGGAACGTCGCGAGCGTTTCCTGCATGATTGCCACGTCTTCGAGCACAAGCAGGTGCGCGTCGAAAATTCCCGATTCCGCGTCGCCGACCGTTTCGGACAGCTCCGATTTTATCTGCTGTATGTCGGCGCGGGTTTTGAGGATTGCGTTTTGGAAGCGCTCGATTTCCGCGGGTTTGTCGGAGTCGCGGATTTCGTATACGGGCGTATCGAGTTCGCGTCTCAACATAACGAACGCCTCGCCCTGCGCTATGCCTTTCGACACGGGCAATCCCTTTAACTCGCGTTCCGCCTGTTGATGTTTTTCGCTCATTGTCTTTATTTTTTTTCGACGGTTCTATTTTTCAACATTATTTTCGGCAAATCTGCCTCCCAAAACAGCCAGCGATTTCAAATAGGGCGAGTTTTGGGATTTTGCAAGCTCCAAGCTTTCGGCGGTCATGCGCCACTGCCAGTTGCCGTCGGGATTCCCGGGGGTATTGAAGCGGCAGCTTGACGGCAGCCCCAGAATGTCCTGCATCGGGACTACCGCAAGGCGCGCCACGCTCAGCATTACCGCGTGTATCATGTCCCAGTTGGGAACGTCGCCCGCCGAGCGGAAGTAGCGGCGCAGCTGGTCTTTCGCCTTTTCGTCCGCCGACGCGTACCAGCCGCACGCGGTGTCGTTGTCGTGCGTGCCAGTGTAGTACACGCAGTCGCGCTTGACGTTGTGCGGAAAATACGGGTTCGACGCGTCGCTTCCGAACGCGAACTGCATTACCGCCATTGCTGGAATTTTCAGGCTGTCGCGCAAATTGCATGCGCGTTCCGAGAGCAGCCCGAGGTCTTCGGCGACGAACTTTTCGTCGGGGAAATGCCTTTTCAGAAAGTTGAAGAAATCGACCCCGGGCCCGATTTTCCACGAACCCTTGCGGGCGTCGGCGGCTTTTGCGGGAATCGACCAGTAGTCTGCAAAACCCCTGAAATGGTCGAACCTGATTGCGTCGTACATATTCGCCGCGGCAGCCACGCGCCTGCGCCAAAATTCGTAGACTTCCGCCTTCTTGTTTTTCCAGTCGTAGAGCGGGTTGCCCCAGAGCTGTCCGTCCGCCGAAAAATAGTCGGGGCCTACCCCCGCGACGTTCCGCGCCGTGCCGTCTTTGTTAAGCTCGAAAATTTCGGCGTTGCCCCATACGTCCGCGCTGTCGTGGGCGACGAAAATCGGCAGGTCTCCGAAAATGCCTATTCCCGCCTTTTTCGCCTTTGCCTTGAAGCGTTCGAACTGGTCGAAGAACACCCACTGCGCGAATTTTGCGGCGAACTCCTCCTCCCGCGCCCCATCGGAGATTTCCGCGTTTTTTGCCGAGTGGTAGTTTGCGGATTTTTTGCCCCACCCGTACCACGGCTTGCCGCCGAATTCGCGTTTGAGGGCGGTGAAAAGCGCGTAGGCGTCGAGCCAGTCGGCGTTTTCGGCGCAGAATTTTTCGAACTTTTTTCCGTCGGGTTTCGATGCCTTCCAGCGCGATGCGGCGCGGCGCAGCAGGGCGGGCACGTTGTTGTAGATTGCGCCGTAGTCGCACCTGTCGCGCGGGAGTTTTTTGAGCGGTTCGAGTTCCGACTCTTCAAGCAATCCCTTTTCGACAAGCTCCGAAAGGTCGATAAAATACGGGTTGCCCGCGAATGTCGAGAACGACTGGTAGGGCGAGTCTCCGTAGCCCGTAGGGCCCAAGGGGCAAATCTGCCACCACGTCATTCCCGATTTTTCGAGGAAGTCCAAAAACGCGTCGGCCGCGCTTCCGATGTTTCCGATTCCGTATTCGGACGGCAGCGACGATATGTGTAGAAACACGCCCGAAGCCCGTCCGCCTTGCCACGAAAAGTCGGCGATTTTACTGTCGCTTTTCATCTTATTTACGCTGTCGGCGCGAGCCGCCGCCGTGTTAGTAGCTGCGGCCTTCCCGATTTTCGTAGTAGTTTATGAAAGCGTTGTTGAGCACTTTGTATCCGCCGGGGGTGGGGTAGTCTCCCGTGAAATACCAGTCGCCCGTGCACGATGTGATTGACTTGTGGAGGTCGTCGATAGTCTGGAATACGATTTCCACCTCGCCGTTCCATTCCACATTTTTCGGGTAGACGAGTTCGCTTACCTTTTTGGTGATTTCGTCGTCGGTAAATCTATCGTAGATTTTGCGGACGTGGTTTACCATTTCGTTTGCGGGCTTGTCTTTCTGCTCCACGCAGAGCCTGTAAACCTCTTTTACGACCTCCGAATTGCCCGTTTCTTTGAGCAGTTTAATCGCCGCCTGAAATGCGATGAACTTGCCTATTTCGCTCATGTCGATGCCGTAGCAGTCGGGGTATCTGATTTGCGGAGCGGTGGAGGCGATGACGATTTTCTTCGGGTTCGTGCGGCTGAGAATCCTCAAAATTTGGCGTTTGAGGGTTGTGCCGCGCACGATGGAGTCGTCAAGGCAGACGAGCACGTCTTTGGGCGAGACCACGCCGTAGGTGATGTCGTAGACGTGCGACGCCAGCTGCGTGCGGTCTTTCTCCTGCGATATGAACGTGCGCAGTTTGATGTCTTTATGCGCGATTTTCTCGCCGCGCGGCCAGTTGTCCATCACCAGTTTTTCGATGATTTCGGGCGTGAGCGGTCTGTCCGATTTCGCGAGTTCGAGGAGTTCGTCCCTGACTTCCTGCCGGCGGATTACCCTAAGCCCGCTCATCATTCCGTAGTATGCGGTTTCCGCCGTGTTCGGGATATAGCTGAACACCGCGTGTTTGAAATCGTTGTCGATTGAGTCTATGAGTTTCGGGCAGAGAGCCGCGCCGAGAGCCTTTCTTTCCCGATAAATTTGGGGGTCGTTGCCGCGCGAGAAATAAATGCGCTCGAACGTGCACGACTTCCTTTCGCCCGCCTTGCGGTACGAGTGTTCGTAGCATGTGCCGTCGCATTTCATAACGAAAACGTTTCCCGGGGCGACTTCCTTGATGTCCTCCTCCTCCGCTTCGAAGACCGTCATCAGCGGGACTCTTTCCGAGGCGAAAGCTATGAGTTCGTCGTTTTTATAGTAGAAGCACGGGCGTATGCCGTTTGCGTCGCGCAAAACAAAAGCGTCTCCGTTGCCGATTGCCCCCGCGATTGTGTAGCCGCCGTCCCACGTCTTTGCGGCGTTGCTTACGATTCTCAGCGGGTTTAGGCGTTCGTTCATCATGCGCAGAATGTCCTCGCCCGCGATTCCCTCGTCGCGGAGTTCGCGGTAGATTTCGGCGTGTTCGATGTCGAGCTGGAAGCAGATTTCCTCCAAAATCGCCTGAGTGTCTGTGCTGAAAACGGGGTGGATTCCGCGTTCGATAAGGTCGTTGTTAAGCTCTTCCGTGTTCGTGATGTTGAAGTTGCCCACGAGCATGAGGTTTCGCGCCGGCCACGTGCTTTTGCGGAAGAAGGGGTGGCAGCTGCTTTTGTGGTACGATCCGCTTGTTCCGTAGCGAAGGTGTCCGATGAGCAGTTCCGCGGCGTAGTCGAAATTCGCCTTTACCGTGTCGATAAATTCGGGGTGGATTATCCCTTTCTTGACGCTTTCGGCGTATTTCTCGAATTGGTCCGTAAAGATTTCGGAAAGCCCGTTTGGCTTTGCGTTTCTTTCGCGGTAGATGTAGTTTTGTCCGGGTTCTACGCCGATTTTCACCGCGCCGATGCCCGCGCCGTCCTGCCCGCGGTTGTGCTGCTTTTCCATTAGCAGAAACAGCTTGTGGAATCCGTAAATCGGGTCGTCGTATTTGTCTTTATAGTATTTTAGGGGCTTCAATAGCCTGATTAAAGCAATGCCGCATTCGTGTTTGATAGAATCGCTCATAAGGATTGGTTATCGATTATCTTTCCTATTTTCGCCAAGTGTTCGGGCTTGGCAAGTCTATATGAAAAATTTTTGCGGAATTTTTCGCCTGAAAAAAAACGCGGGGCGTTGTTGCGCTCCGCGTTTGGTTTGTGTTTTTAGTTTAGTTGCCCTTTACTGCGTCCCAAAGGGCGTTGAATTTGGCGTTGTCCTCGCCCAAATCGCGGATAAGTTCGCCGCGTTTGTAGAGATCGTCGGGGAAGAACATTCCGGGGTGGTTTTTGTTTTCCTCCGAGACGTATTTGCGGGCTTCGGGAATGGGCGCGCTATAACAGGTGAATTCCATGTTTTTTGCGGCGTTCTTGGGGTCGCACAAAAAGTTGATGAACTTGTAGGCAAGCTCCTTGTTCTTTGCCGTCGCGGGGATAACCCAGTCGTCGCAGCTCATGGAAATGCCTTCCTTCGGGCACATGTAGGTGAGGTTCGGGGCTTCGGCGAACACTTGGAAGAGGTCGCCGCTGTATCCCTGTACGACGAGAAATTCGCCCGACTGGATTCCGACTTTATACAGCTCGTTGTCGAATTTCGCGAGGTTCTTTTTCCATTTGAGCAGAACTTCCTTCGCCTTCGCCAGGTCGGCGTCGTTGGTGTCGTTCATGCTTTTGCCGAGGAAGAAGAGGGCGGCTCCGATTGTTTCGCGGTGGTCGTTGAGCAGCGTCATTTTGCCCGCGAATTTTTCGTTCGAGAACACGTCCCAAGTTTCGGGGAGCGTGCCGCATTTTTCCTTGTTGTAGGCAACGCAGGTGAAGCCGAGCATGTATGGCACGCTGTACTCCATCTTTTTGTCCAACGCCAAGTCTGCAAGGTACTTGGGGTTGATATACTTCAAATTGGGAAGCTTGGAATGGTCGAGCTTTTCGAGCATGTTCTGGTCGAACATAACCTTCGCCATGTAGGTGGTAGGCAGGATTACGTCGTAGCCCGTGCCGCCCGCTTTGAGTTTCGAATACATAAATTCGTTCGAGTCGAAAATGTCGATGACGACTTTACAGTCGTTCTGCTTTTCGAATTCCCGAACCAAGTCCATGTCTATATAGTCCGACCACATATAGACGTTGAGCGCGGGCTTTGCGGGCCCGCAGCCCGATATTAACGCGCACGCGATTGTTGCAATCGCAACCGCAGATGCTGTTATGTATTTCTTCATTTCCTTTTATTTTTTCCTCTATTTGTTCTTTGTTTAGGGGTTAAAAAAGGGTCGAAAAATTGTCCTAAAATTTCTTTTTTGTAAAGAACTGTCCGAGTATCGCCACCGTGAACGTCAGCGCCATGAACACTACCGACAGCGCGTTGATTATCGCGGGCGCGCCGTGTTTCATCATGCTGTACACCTTGACGGGAAGCGTCGTGCTTCCCGGGCCGCCGACGAAAAACGTCACAACGAAGTCGTCCATCGAAAGCGTGAACGCCATCATTGCGCCCGCCGCAATCCCCGGTCCGAGCAGGGGCATGAGGATTTTCACGAATATTCTGAAATTCCCCGCGCCCAAGTCCTGCGCGGCTTGGATAATGTTGAAGTCGAAATCCTGCAAGCGCGCCAGCACCGTGAACGTAACAAAGCTTACGCAGAACGTTATGTGCGCGAGTATAACCGTGAACATTCCGAGCTGGATTTTCAGGCTCACGAACATCAGCAACAGGCTTATGCCCATCAGGACGTCGGGCACAATCAGCGGCGCGTAGACTATCCCGTAGTGGATTGTCTGCATGCGCGAGTTTTTGTATTTGTTGAGCACCCACGCCGCGCACGTTCCGATTGCCGTGGAAAACAGCGTCGCTATGCAGGCGATTACAAGCGTGTTGAGCGTTGCGTTGATTACCGCCGAGTCCCGAAACAACGCCTCGTACCATTTCAGCGAGAAGCCCAGCCATTTGCCGCCGTAGCGCGACGCGTTGAACGACTGCGCCACGAGCATTACAATCGGCAAATACATGAACGCCATCACGAACAGCGTGACGAGCAGCGATGTGTAGCGCGTCCTCATTTTGTGGAGTCTCCCGCGGAGCGTCTTGTTGAGATAATGCTCTTTATAAGCCGTTTCTGTTTAACAAGGAACAGTAAGACGGGTATCGTTATGATGATTGAAAGGAACGCCGCCAACGCCGCCGCTTCGGGCAGGTTGCGGTATGCCGACGCCTTGATTGCTATTTTGTTGCCGAGCATTTCGCCGTCTACGCCGCCGACGAGGTCGGGAATCGCGTACGAGCCGAGCGCGGGAATTAGCACCACGAGAATCGCCGTGAAAATTCCGCGTTTGATTCCGGGAATGAAAATCTGCCTGAACGCCTTGAACCTCGACGCGCCCAAGTCCCGCGCGGCTTCGAGCAGGGAGAAGTCGAACTTTTCCGCCGCCGCGTAAATCGGCAGAATCGCGAACGGGAGGCAGGTGTAGACCGTAACGATTATCACAGCCCCCACGTTGTTGAGCAGGAAAAAGTCTTCGGGGATTATTCCGAGCCAAATCAGCGTGTGGCGCAGGAATCCGTCGGGGTGCAGCAGCACGCGCCACGCGAAGATTCTAATCAGGAAGTTCGTCCACAGCGGGATAATTATCACCAGCAAAAACCAGTAGCGGTATTTCGGGTTTTGCTGGGCAATCCAGTAGCCGACGGGAATGCCCAAAAACAGGCAGATTGCCGTCACCGCGCAGCTTACCCAGACCGTCCGCCACAGCACGCCCAGATACGTGTTTTTGAGCACGTTTTCTATTGTCGAAAGCGTCCAGCCCGAATCTATGCCGCCCGACGGGTCCGCCGTGCGGAACGCAATCGCGAACACCAGAATCGACGGAATTACGAAAAACAGGCACAACCAAAGGAGGGACGGCGCGGTCAGAAAGTATTCCGATAGTTTGGAGTTGGCGTTTCTCGCGCCCGTATGCGAAATTCCGTGGCTCATTTCCTATAACCTAATGGGGATTTTCCGCGGGGATGGTTGTTACGTCGTCGCGGTGCCACGCGAGCCAAACTTTGTCGCCCCAGGTGGGTTGTTTGTAGTCGAGATAGCAGCGGTTGTGCTGCGAAAGCACGTTGATGCGGTGGTCGTTCACGCGAACCCAGTAGCGCGTTTGCGCGCCCTGATAGACGATGTCGATTACTTCCGCCTCTACCGCGTTGAGGTTTTCGGCTTCGGCGCGGCTTCCGAAAATCCTGAATTTTTCGGGGCGTATGCTGACCGTGACGTTCGCGCCGTTGAGGAGTCTGTGCTCGTTGAACGACGGAAATTCGCCCAAGCCTTCCATCGCGATTTTGCAGTTTTCGCCGTCGATTTGCCCGACGATTTTTCCGTCGAAGAAGTTTGTGTCGCCGATGAACGACGCCACGAACTTTGTGCGCGGGTTTTCGTAGATTTCGGCGGGAGTGCCAATTTGCTCTATCACGCCGTTGTTCATGACGGCGATTCTGTCGCTAAGGCTCATTGCCTCGCCCTGGTCGTGCGTGACGTATATAAAGGTTGTGCCCACTTCGTCGTGGATACGGTCAAGTTCGAGCAGCATGTACTGGCGGAGTTTGAGGTCGAGCGCGGCGAGCGGTTCGTCGAGCAGAAGCAGTTTGGGGTTGTTTATGAGCGCGCGCGCAATCGCCACGCGCTGTTTTTGCCCGCCGCTGATTGTGTTGGGCATGCGGTCGCCGTGCCCTTCGAGGCGGATGATTTCGAGCATTCTCTCGACTTTTTTCGAGACTTCCGCTTCGGGCAGCCCCGCCGTGCGCGGGCCGAACGCGATGTTGTCCCAAATGCTCATGTGGGGAAAGAGCGCGTAGTTTTGGAAAACCGTGTTGATTTTGCGCTTGTTGGGCGCGAGGTCTGTAATATTGGTGGAGTCCAGATAGCCTCCCCGTCGAAGAACGTGCAGCCCTGCTGAATCCAGTATGAGCAT